>JAAROH010007616.1_pt1 | contig 123414 bp, 138 predicted proteins | sample 7248631 | NCBI WGS metagenome assembly JAAROH01 (sample SAMN09772309, study PRJNA484901) | compost metagenome | isolation source: Vermicomposting unit | place: India | reverse complement strand
ACATTGTACCACAGAGGATTGAAGTCCTCAATTTTCATTTAAGTTTACAGAGCGTTATATATTGTAGGGAGGTATGATAATGATTGCATTTATTAAGCTTTCACCGGTACTGCTGCTGGCGGGACTTATGATGGCGAATAACATTGCCGATCTTGGATTAGACATATTGGTCATTGCACCAATTGCAACTGTTTATGCAGCTATAATTGCTTTGATAACGGAAAAGTTTAAGTTTAATGAAATAGTAGATGCAGCGATAAATAGGGTAAAAGAAGAACAGCTGGTATTTTTTATTCTCATGTTAGCTTATGGTATGGCAGAAGCCTTTATGGCAACTGGGGTTGGCGCTGCAATTATTAATATAGCACTAGGTTTTGGAATCACAGGAAAGACAGTTGCTCTGGTAGCTTTTATTATATGTTGTATACTATCTGTAGCTACAGGGACTTCTTGGGGGACTTTTGCTGCTTGTGCGCCTATTTTCCTATGGTTAAACCACATTGTTGGTGGAAATGCGGCACTTACTGTTTGTGCTATAGCTGGAGGGTCATGTTTTGGTGATAATATTGGACTGATATCAGATACTACCGTGGTTAGTTCTGGGATACAAGGAGTAGAAGTAATAGACAGAGTTAGACATCAAGGGGTATGGTCAATATCCTGTTTAATCCTTGCAGCAGTACTATTTTTTGTTTTTAGTCTAGGCTTGCCTGGTGATGTTAAAAGCGCAGCAGATGCTATAGAACAGATTCCAGATGAGGTGTATACAACTCTAGCAGAGGAAAGACCTTCGGCAGTAAATTTACTTAATCAAGTTAAAGAGGGAGTACCCTTCTACATGATTATACCTTTGATCTTGGTTATAACAGTTGCAATAAAAGGGCTTCCCACTTTGGTATGTTTAGGTATTGGTATTATATCTTCTTATATTTTAGGAATGATGGCTGGTACTATAGAGAGCACTAATAATTTCTTAGATTTAATGTATTCAGGGTTTGCTGATGCTGGCTCTTGGGTTATAGTTATGATGATGTGGGTTGGAGCCTTTGGTGGCATAATGGCCAAAATGGAAGCTTTTAAACCTCTTTCCAATTTAGTTTTAAGTTTAGTGAGAAATGTAAGACAGCTTATGTTTGCCAATGGAATTTTATCCCTTATAGGTAATGCAGCTTTAGCAGATGAAATGGCTCAAATTGTTACCATAGGACCTATGATAAGGGAATTAACAGAAGAGAATGTTGAAGCAAGCGAAGAGAATATGTACAAGCTAAGGTTACGAAATGCAACTTTTTCAGATGCATTAGGAGTATTTGGCTCTCAGCTTATACCATGGCACGTATATATTGGATTTTTTGTTGGTATTGCTTCATCGGTTTACCCATTGTTCCAGTTTACACTCTTTGACTTGATTAAGTACAATTTCATGTCGATCATAGCTGTAGTATCAATATTGTTGTTGACATTGACTGGAGCAGATAGATTTATTCCTTTATTTAGCATGCCAGCTGAACCTGAAGTTATGTTACGAAAAAATATTAAAAGATCAGTATAATGCTAAATATTATGCTATTTTACAACAATTAGTAGAATTAAATATGAAAAATATAGCAAAATTTATTAAAAATTTTGAAATTGTTGATTACTAAATATATAAAGGGTATAATATAAAAAAATAAAATAAAATAAAATGGCAGAGTAGATAGTTTGCGTTAAGTGTTAGAGGATGGAACGTTGCCTCTAAACGAAAAGCCTTCGGGCTTGCGACAAACTATCGCGTTCGCTGCTACATCGTAGAAAGTCTCTTTCTTGATGTGGCGGTTCTGCCATATCAAATAGAAAGGAGGCTTTTTTTTGAGAAAATTCAAAACCAGCAATATAGCTTATTATGGTTTGTTGATTGCATTAAACGTAGTATTGACTAGAATAGGTAGCATTAGAATTGGTAGTGGAGGCGTTGAGATCATTAGAATAGGTTTTGGTGGATATCCTATTATATTTGCAGGAATAATGTTTGGTCCACTAGCTGGAGGAATCGTTGGTGCATTAGGAGATATAATAGGTATGATTATTAGTCCTATGGGCCCATACATGCCACATTTTACTCTAACAGCTGCTTTAACAGGAATCATACCAGGTTATATTATGAGAAGTTGTACAAGTAAAGAATGTAAAACTTCCTTTAAAAGGCTACTATTAGCTATAGGAATTGGTCAAATAGTAACCTCTATAATTCTAGTACCCTATTTCATGAACACATTGTTTGGGGTACCATATGCTGTTAGTCTTCCCTCGAGGCTTATATCTCAAGCAATAAATATACCAATTTACGCCTTAATGACTAAGGTACTCATAGCAAGACTTTACCCAGTATTTGGTGCCAGATAATTTTTAGCAGTAGTTAAAAATCCTCCATATTTTTGTACATTGTTCAAAAATATGGAGGATTTTTTTAGTTCCATTTATACATTTATTTTGAATTTATTAAGTTTTCTTCCAATTTTGTTGATATATAGTATGGGGTATAATATAATAGTGGTACGGTAAAATTACAAATATTCTAACAATAACACCAATTATAGTAGTTTTAATGTATTTGTTAAGGGAATTTAAGTATATAACAAAGAACAATTATAAGTAAGGAGTGAGAATTTTGACTGAAATCTTAAAGGGTAAACCAGTTGCTGATCACATTAAGGAGCAGATAAGAGCTAATGTAGAAAGGCTGTCGAAGGAAAATAAAGTACCTACTCTAGCTATAGTCAGATTAGGAAATAATCCAGGAGATATATCTTATGAAAAGAGCATAGTGAAGAATTGTGATGGTGTAGGAATTAAAACAAAGGTTATTGAAAAGGATGAAAATATAAGCACAGAAGAATTAGTGGATTTAATGGAAGAATTAAATCAAGACAACAGCATTTCAGGAATATTAGTATTCAGACCATTGCCTAAACATATTGATGAAGAAGTTATAAGAAATGCTATCAGTCCAAAGAAGGATGTTGACTGCATGCATCCTTTAAATCTAGAAAAGATATTTGAAGGAGATATGAGTGGATTTGCACCTTGCACACCTAAAGCTGCTATGGAAATGCTAAAATATTACAACATTCCTTTAGAGGGTAAAAATGTTGTGGTTGTTAATAGAAGCATGGTAGTAGGGAAACCTTTAACTATGATGCTCCTTCAAGAGAATGCTACTGTTACAGTTTGCCATTCTAGAACTAAGGATTTACATAAGATTACTAGCAATGCTGATGTGGTCATTGTTGCATTAGGTAAAGCTAAGTTCTTCGATGAAAAGTATTTTAACGAAAAATCTGTAGTAATTGATGTAGGAGTTAGCTTAGATGAAAATGGAAAGTTAAGTGGAGATGTGGATTACGATAAAGTTCATGAAATGGTAGATAAAATTACTCCAGTACCTGGTGGAGTAGGAAGTGTAACTACTTCCATATTGTTAAATCAAGTTGTATTAGCTTGTGAAAACATATAGGGTATTTATTATAAGTTTACAAATGGTTTATAGGACAAATAGTTAAGAACAACTATTTGTCCTATAAATTTTTGCAGCTAAATTCTTCTAGGGTAAGATTAAGAAACTAGAATAAACTGCTTATTTTAATTATAATTACGATAAAGGGCCTCGAATTTTGTTAAATAAGTAAAGAGAAATGTTGCATAAAAGACTAATTTCAACAAAACTAGTTTTTTTTCTATGAAGGATAAAGATAAAGGTTAGTAGAATAAAAATATAACTAATATATGTGTCAGGAGGGGATAGGGTTTGCAAATGAATTACGAAATAGTAGATCAGCACTTGGTTGTAAAACTATCAGGAGAGCTGGATCATCATGTTTCTGAAAGCTTAAGAAAGAAAATTGATCAATATTATCTCTCTAAAAAGTTATCCAATATAGTCCTTGATTTAAGGGATCTTAATTTTATGGATAGTTCAGGTATAGGACTTATTATGGGAAGATATAAGATGTGTAAGGAACATAAGGGGGATTTGTCCATTGTTAGTACAAGCCCTTATATAAATAGAATACTGAAAATGTCGGGAATTTACAAGATTATCAATGTTTTCTCGACTGTTGATGAAGCAATAAAGGGCTAAGGAGGATGGAGTATATGGTTGAAAATAATGTTGAAAAGAATTATATGAGAATAGAATTTTTAAGCAAATCAAGTAATGAATCTTTTGCTAGAGTTGTGGTTGCAGCTTTTGCTTCCCAACTAGATCCTACAATTGAGGAGATATCAGATATTAAGACTGCTGTTTCAGAAGCTGTGACCAATGCTATAATCCACGGATATGAATATGGGGAAGGTATGGTAGTAATCGAAGCTAAACTTGAAGGCAATAAGATAGAGATAATTGTTGAGGACTTTGGAAAGGGCATAGAGGATGTTAAGAAGGCTATGGAACCTTTCTATACATCTAAACCAAATCTAGAGCGTTCAGGAATGGGCTTTACTGTTATGGAGACTTTTATGGATGAATTGGTGGTGGAAAGCGAATTAAACAAAGGAACTAGAGTGAAAATGACAAAGGTTATAAAGAGTCAATCGAATAGGGAGTAGATATCATGAAAAATGATAACAGAGGAAATGAACTGCTTACCCACAGCGAAACTATAGAATTGATTAAAAGAGCTCAAAAGGGAGATATGGAAGCAAAAAACAAGCTGGTAATGAGCAATGTAGGTCTTGTGAAAAGCGTTTTAAAGGGATTTGCAAATAGAGGATATGAAGTTGACGATCTCTTCCAAATTGGAAGCATTGGCTTATTAAAGGCAATAGATAAGTTTGATACATCTTATAACGTGAAATTTTCTACATATGCTGTTCCTATGATAATTGGAGAGATAAAAAGGTTCTTAAGAGATGATGGCATAATAAAGGTCAGTAGGTCTTTAAAGCAGACTGCAAATAAGGTGAAGTATACAAAAGAGGCGCTATCCAAAAAACTTGGAAGAGAGCCAACAATAAATGAGCTTTCTGAAGAGTTAGATTTAAACAAAGAAGAAATTGTTATGGCTATGGAATCATCATACCATCCTGAATATCTATATGATGTAGTTCATCAGGACGATGGAAATCCAGTATTATTAATCGACAAGGTTGGGATGGATGATGATAGAGAAGGGGATATAATAGATAGGATTGTTTTAAAGGAGCTTTTAAGTGAACTAAAAGAAAGGGATAGACAAGTAATAGTGTTAAGGTATTTTATGGATAAAACTCAGGTAGAGGTGGCAAATTTATTGGGAATTTCGCAAGTTCAAGTTTCACGGATAGAAAAAAAGATAATAGAAGAGATGAAAAAGAAATTGGCCAAGGCATAATTTTATGCCTTATTTTTTTGCATTAAAAAAGAATAAAAGAGAATACTAAATATAGATTTAGATTGGAGTGGTCATATGAATTACATATTGAAAATTTATAGAAAGAAGAAAACTATTGTAGTCCTCTTGATAGCATTACTATTAATGGTAGTTTGCTTTATGTTTTTTAGGGAATTAGGAACTACTAAGGAGATACCTAAAAAGGCTACATATGTGTTTAATAATATTATTGAGTAAGGAGTGACAACTATTAACAGGGAACAAGTATATATTTATTTGGACAAAAAGCATTCATTAGGATTAAATACTCATGTGTATGTTGAAGATATAGCAAAGGTATATTGCAAAAATAAGACAATTAAGAAACAGGTTGAAAAGGTCAAGGTATATAATGGACAGAATAAAGAAATGTTTGATTATATTTCTGTTAATGATATTATCACTAAGATTTTAGATAGCATTGATAATATAGATGTTAACATAATTGGTGGCCCCGATGTATTATTGGAGATAAAGGATAGGCAAAATGCTAACGTTATATTAGAAGCAATTAAAATATTAGTTATCTGTACAATACTGTTTTTTGGATCTGCCCTTGCAATAATATACTTCTTTGAAGATGCTGAAATGAAAAATGCAGTGGAAAAAATACACTTTTTTATTACCGGGGTAAAGGAAGAGAATCCAAAGACCTTTACAATTCCTTTTTCTATTGGAATTGGAATGGGAATATTTGCTTTCTTTAACAGGGTATTTAGCTTCAGCAAGAGAAGAAGACAAGAACCAGGACCTTTGGAAATTGAACTAAATCTATACGATAAGGATATGGAAGATGTTATACTTCAGGATTTAAAGAATAAAGATAAGTCTTAATCTGGTGGTGGAAAAATGAGGTTACTCTTATCTGGATTTGTAGGTTTATCTTCAGGGATGGCTATAGGAAGTGCAGCAGCTGCTTTCTTTACACTACTTAATTTTATAGCCAGGATGATTCAAATAGTTAATGCAAAAAAAATAGCTAGGTTATATCACTGGACTATTGCCTTAGGGTCAACAATTTCCAGCTTAATATATTTTTTTAATATCACTTTAAAGTTGTACAAAATATTTAGTGTATTCATTTCTCTATTAATGGGCATTTTTGTAGGGATGTTTTCTTCTGCATTGGCAGAGGTATTGAATGTTATGCCCGTATTATCGAAAAAGTTTAAGGCAAAGCATCATTTAAAATTCATAACCACATCTCTTTTATTGGGTAAAACTATAGGATCTTTGTGGTACTGGTTAGTATATCTAAAGAGATAGAGGTGAAGTAAATGGACAATATGACCAATAAAGAGTATCAAGAATATGTAAAGAAGAAGATACCAAAGCCACCGTACTTAAGGAATGCTATTAGAGCCTTCTTAACAGGAGGAATTATCTGTTTGATTGGACAGATAATTAGGAACATGTTGTTTAGCTTTGGGTTAAATGAGAATCAAGTAGTTACTGGAACTGCTATAATACTAGTTTTCATAGGGTCTCTATTAACTGGTCTTGGCGTATATGATAAGATAGGAAAGTTTGGTGGGGCAGGAGCAGTAATTCCTATAACTGGATTTGCAAACTCTATTGTATCTACCGCAATGGAATACAAAAGGGAAGGATATATATTTGGTGTGGCATCTAAGATGTTTACAATTGCAGGGCCTGTGCTTGTTTATGGCATTGGTGGTTCAATAGTTGTAGGCTTATTATATATAATTTTTTCGTCAGGAAGGTGATGGTATGGCCACAAAGCGAATTGGAGAACAGACAATTAAGTTTGAGAATCCTCCTTCAATAATTGGCACAGCTTCTATTGTTGGACCAAAGGAAGGAGAAGGCCCTTTAAGTAGCTATTTTGACTTAGTTTTAGATGATGATACCTGGGGACAGAAGTCCTTTGAAAAAGCTGAAGCAAAGATGCAGGAAGAAGCTATAAAGCTAGCTATAGCCAATGCAAAACTATCCGTACAGGATATACACTTTCTTGTAGCAGGGGATTTATTAAATCAGATAATATCTTCTTCATATACTGCCAGACAAATAGGAATACCGTATTTTGGCCTTTATGGGGCTTGTTCAACTATGACAGAAAGCCTTTGTATAGGATCTATGATAATAGATGGTGGCTTTGCAGATTATGTGGTATGTGCAACATCTAGCCATTTCAGCTCTGCTGAAAGGCAATTCAGATTTCCATTGGAATACGGTGCTCAGAGGAAATTCACTTCTCAGTGGACTGTTACAGGAGCAGGAGCAACAGTACTTTCTTCTACCGGTAATGGCCCTTATATAACATATATCACTCCAGGAAAGATAAAGGATTATGGAATAAAGGATGCAAACAATATGGGAGCAGCAATGGCACCAGCTGCCTTTGATACTATCCTCCAACATTTCAAGGATACAGGATATACTCCTCAGGATTACGACCTTATAATAACAGGTGATTTAGGATTGATAGGTAGAAGAATAGTATTAGATTTAATGGAAAAGGAAGGCTACGATCTGTCTGCAAACTTTTCAGATTGTGGAATAAAAATATTTGATGGTGTAGAGCAGGATACCCATGCTGGAGGAAGTGGATGTGCTTGCTCTGCTGTAGTATTTAATGGATATATATATAAAGAGATGATGAAAGGAAATCTAAACAGGGTGTTACTTATCTCCACAGGAGCACTTCATTCACCTATTTCCACTTTACAAGGTGAATCTGTACCTGGGATTGCCCACGCTGTGACTATAGATAATTTGAAGTAGGGAGGAAAACACATGGATTATTTAATTGCATTTGTAGTAGGAGGATTGATATGCGTTATAGGCCAAATAATATTGGATACGACTAAATTGACACCTGCACATATCATAGTAACATTTTTGATATTAGGAATAATACTAGGTGCCATTGGAGTATATGATCCCGTAGTAAAATTTGCTGAAGCTGGAGCATCAGTACCAATACTTGGATTTGGATATTCCTTGAGTAAAGGAGCTATCGAAGGAGCAAAAACAAAAGGAGTATTAGGTGCTTTTGCAGGGGGATTGGAGAGAACAGCTGGAGCTATAGCAGCAGTAATACTCTTTGGATACGTAATGTCAGTTGTTTCCTATCCTAGGTCAAAAAGATAGGAGCCTTTCGGCTCCTATTTTTAATTGCTGTTGTTATTATTACCATTATTTACATTTCCATTAGAGTTGCCATTTCCGCTGTTGTTCCCGTTGTTTCCATTGTTGTTATTATTTCCATTATTATTTCCGTTGTTATTATTTCCACTGCCATTATTGTTGCCATTATTGTTATTATTGTTGTTATTATCTTTTGAATCATCATCTTTTTTGTCCTTATCCTTATCTTTATCTTTATCTTTATCTTCTTCGTCTCCTGGTCCATTTATTATATCATCTAGCCAATCTTTAATTGAGTTATTTTGATTGTGTATATCGCATATTTCTGATGGTACAGTGTATTTGTAATCACTAGGTACTATGCCATTGTGATTTTTAGGATTGTAAGGTAGTGGTCTTTTAACGAATACCATCTTTTGTACTTTGTCTTTTGGACAATATTCGTTGGCAATTTTATTAGTAGTTGTATCTATTTCTACTTCAACATGAGCATCACAGAATTCAGTTGGTTGAGTTCCCCTAACGAATATTTCGCTTCTTACAGTACTTCCTCTTGGATCTTTGCTACACAATTCTGTAGCCAATTTTCCAGATTGAGTGCATATGCTAACGGAAATAATACCTTCTGGTCGCTGGAAGTTTTTACTTTGTAGTCCTTTGTGCATTTCTGTCATTATGATTCTCCAAAGTTGTGCTGCAATAGTACTGCTTTGGCTCAATTTTATCTGAGGAGAATCATTACCTATCCATACTCCAGCAGCATAATAAGGAGTAAAGCCTACAAACCAAGCATCAGTTCTGTCCTGAGTGGTTCCTGTTTTTCCTGCTGTAGGCATATTTGGAACTTGAGCTCTTGAACCTAGTCCGTTAGTTACAGTCGTTCTCAAAATATCTGCCATTATATATGCAACTTGAGGAGATACTACAACATTTTCTTTTGGTGTATTGTCTAATAGTACCTTTCCGTTTTTATCGATAACCTTGGTAAAGGCAATTGGTTCTACATATACTCCACTATTAGCAATCGCTCCAAAAGCTGCTGTTATCTCTAGAGGAGTCATTCCTCTAGTCATACCGCCTAATCCTAATGCAGATGCGTTTTCATCGTTACTTGCACTGTTTTCTCCTCTGGTAACAAAATTATCTCTGCTTGGGTTTTGTCTGTTAATTATACCAAGTCTGCTTAGATATTCCATGGATGTTTGAATTCCAATATCTTCTATAGTTTTTACTGAAATTACGTTTACCGATTGTTCAACTGCTTTTCTTATGGTATGGATACCTCTATATCCAGTATACCAGTTTTTAGGCCAGAGTCGACCTTTTCCATCGTAATGAGGGACATCATCAGAAACTGTTGCAGCAGTATAACCATTATCCAATGCTGGTAAATATACTGCTAAAGGCTTAATTGCCGAACCAGGCTGTCTTGGTGAAGATGTAGCCCTATTTAATATTCGGGCTCCTTCGATGTCCCTACCACCTACTAAAGCTTTTATGTGCCCAGTTCTATAATCGATTATAACTGTGGCAGATTGAGGTTGTACGATACCCTCTTCATGTATATAGAAATAATTATTGTTAATGTTTAAATTACCATTTTCGTCAATGGAATAGAAATCCTTATGTTTATTTAAAAACTGGCTGTTAATAATTAAAGTTTTATTTTCACTTATTGTAAAACTGTCTTCTGGTATGGATAGACTACCTACGGTATGGGTTACTAAGTTTTTCTTATCGTCTATGGTATAATAGTCGCTTATATCAATTGTATTGCCATAAATGTTAAGCTTATTATTCTTGATGGTTAAACCATTCTCTGTAAGTTCAAAAGTACCTTTTTCAATTACTAAGTTGGATTCGCCATTTAATAGATTATCTTTTTTATAGAAGATGATTTTATTTCTTTCATCTAGAATATTTCCAGCTCTATCCCTTCTCCAGCTTATTAAAGCTGGGGCGCTTATATTTTTAGGATTTCCCAATAGAACTTCAGTAAAGTTATCGTATATATTTTCTAGTCTTCTTTGAAGTTCTAAGTCCATTGTTGAGTATATTTTTAGTCCACCAGTGTATAGTTCGCTTTCTGCTTGTTCTCGTGTATATCCTAGCTCATCCATCAACTTTTGAATTACTTGAGTTTTAATATAGTCATTAAAGTATGAGGAAATGCCTTCAACCTTTTTTTGGCCTGGATTAATATGCGATATAATGTCCTCATTTAGTGCTTGCTTGTATTCTTCTTCAGTGATCTTGCCTAGCTCCAACATTTTCCTTAATACAACTCTTTGACGGTCTATAGCTCTTTGATTGAAAACAGCGATATATTTCTCTCCCAGTATTTCTACCTCTCCTACTGGAATATGTTTTTCAATATCAAGGTTTTCAGGTTTTACAGTTTGATATAGAGCGTATCTACTTGGGCTCTTAACTATACCTGCTAAAACAGCTGATTCAGCTAGTGTAAGGTCTTGTACATCTTTTGAGAAATAAGTTTGTGCAGCTTCTTGTACTCCATAAGCTCCTTGTCCTAAAAATATTCTGTTTAAATATGCTTCTAATATTTGATCCTTTGATAGCTCCCTTTCAATTTGTAGGGCTAAATATGCTTCCTGTATCTTCCTAGTCCAGTTTTGGTCTAATGTTAAGTACAGGTTTCTAGCTAATTGCTGAGTGATTGTGCTTCCACCTCTTACAATTTCGCCAGCTCTTATGTTATCAATAGCAGATTTGACTATTCCTATTACATCTACACCAATGTGTTTTTCAAATCTTTCATCTTCTATTGATATAAAAGCATCTTTTAGATGTTTAGGTATCTTATTTATACTTACCACAGTTCTATACTCTTCTGTTTGGATTTTTTCAATTAGATTACCATCTTGGTCTAAAATAACAGAAGTTTGTGTAAGTAATGAGTTGATATTTGATGGATTTATTTCTGGAGCATCTTTAGCAATACCTAGTACAATACCTCCTACAGCGCCTAAAGCCGTTACACCTAATAGAAAAATTGAGATGAAAAATATTTTTAACTTTTTCTTTCTATCTAATTTCCGTTTTTTCTTGTTCTTTTCTGTCATTTAAAAACCTCCTTAATTATAGGAAAGGGTAATAATTAAGTTAATTATAACATACAAATAGTTGAATGTTAACTTTTAAATAAACCTCTGGTAGACATACCTTATACTGTCGACATTAACATATTATATATTAGGAGGGATGATTTGTGAGGCATAACTGGTATATTTTTTTTAGAAAAAGGCGTTATTTATTATGGATTATAGCCTTATTGGTATTGATAATATACACATTTAATTATATAGATAAAAATATAAGACCAAGTATAATTGCTATTTCAGAAATAAAGGCAAAGCAGGTAACAACTCAAGCAATTAACAATACTATTAAAACTAAGATAAAAAATGATATTGATTATGAGGATTTAATATTTGTACATTATGACAATGAAGGTAAAGTCACCTTGATGCAAGCTAATACGATGTTAATGAACAGCGTAGCCAGTGAGGTGGCATTGGAAGTTCAAAATGAGTTAAAGCAGATTTCAGAATCCACTATAAAGGTGCCTTTAAATAATGCTTTTAATACTGATCTAATAAGATTGCCCAGCATTAATATACAGATTATTCCCCAGGGGTCTGTGATTGTAGATTTTGCTACTGAATTTGAATCTACAGGAATTAATCAAACTAGGCATAGAGTATACATAATTGTTACTACAGATGTAAAACTGATTGTACCTTTAGTATCTGAAAATATCACAATCACAACTAATATACCTATTGCAGAAACTATTATTGTAGGAGAGGTGCCAGAGCAGTATGTCAATGTACCAGAGGATGAAATCCTCAATTTAGTTAATTAATTGGATATTTAGTGGTATAATAAGCTTATAAAATAATTGAATGAGGAGGAAGAAATTGGATAGAGAAGCTCTGAACAAAGAAAAGGTTTTAATTGTTGGGGTTGAACTAGATGATGATGAAATAGACATAGATGATTCTATGGATGAGTTGGAAAGCTTGGTGGATGCTGCTGGTGGTGTAGTGGTATCCCGAATTGTACAGAGAAGGCACTCAATTGATCCAGCTTACTTTATAGGTAGAGGAAAAGCACTGGAAATAAAGAATTACAGTGAAGAGCTGGAGGTAGATACGGTAGTTTTTAATGATGAATTGTCAGGGGCTCAGCTAAGAAATTTGGAGGAGATTATAGATAGAAAGATAGTGGATAGAACCAATTTGATATTAGATATATTTGCTACCAGAGCAAGCTCTAAGGAAGGAAAATTACAGGTGAAATTAGCCCAGTTGAAATACAGGTTACCAAGGTTGGTAGGCTTTAGAAATTATCTATCAAGAACAGGAGGAGGGATTGGAACCAGAGGTCCTGGAGAACAAAAGCTTGAAACTGATAGGCGACACATACTTAGAGAGATCAACAATATTGAAAGGGCTTTAAAGGAAGTAGAGAGAACAAGAAGCGTTAATAGGAAGAAAAGGATTAATTCGTCAATACCGATAGTAGCATTGGTGGGATATACAAACGTTGGTAAGTCCACCTTGTTAAATAGGATAGTGGAAATATATGGAGAAGATAGCGAAAAAAATGAAGAAAGAAAGGTATTTGTGTGTGATATGTTATTTGCTACTCTAGGGACTTCTTTAAGAAGAGCAAAGCTTCCCAATGGACATCCTTTTTTGATAACTGATACAGTAGGATTTGTAAGCAAGCTTCCAGTACATCTAGTAGAAGCTTTTAAGAGTACCCTTGAAGAAGTAAAGTATGCGGATCTTTTACTTCATGTTGTTGATGCGTCCAGTAAGAACCTTAATATGCAGATAAAAACCACTGTTGACATACTTAGGGATTTAGAAGTACTAGATAAACCTATAATCACAGTATTTAACAAAATGGATAAAGCAACATTTAATGATTTAATATATGATACTAGCTATGTTGATAAAAGAGTGTTCGTTTCAGCAAAAAATTCAACAAATTTAGAGGAGTTGTTTAAAGTTATTCAGGACAATCTTACAATTAAATACAGGCCAGTTACCATGATTATACCCTACACCTGCCAGTCCCTTTTAAGCTATATTTTAGATAAATATAATGTTGACAATGTGGAATATAAGGAGGATAGTGTACATTTAAATCTTAATATGTCTATTGAAGACTGTGAACGGTATAGAGAATTTATACTTTAGATAATAATATGAAAAATTATGAAATTTTAAAATTATTGAATTTTTATTTATTTTTGGGTAAGATAATATTAACCATATTAAAGGAGGCTGATTTTTGTGATTGTAAGGGATTGTGCAGGTGGGGTTGTTTTTCACAAGGATAAAGTTTTGATACTTAAGAATGATAAAAATGAATGGGTTTTGCCAAAAGGAAAAATTCGTGACGGGTTTCTTCCTACTGAAACTGCTATTAGCCGTATTAAGCATGAAGCTGGCGTAGATGCTAATATTGTTTCTACTGCCGGGGAAACCAGTTACGAATTTTTTTCATTGTCTAGGAAGCAATTCGTTTGCAATAAGATAGTATGGTATGTTATGGAGGCTATAAATGATAATTATAAGATAAATGAAGAGGAAGGATTTAAAGACGGGGGGTTCTATCCAGTAAATGAAGCTCTTGAGATGATAACCCATAGTCAGGATAGGTCTTTAGTAAGTTTATCATATAAAAAGTATCTAGAATATAAGGAGTTTGATGTTAATCAGCTATATGCTTAACGTTAGAACTAAGGCAGACTTGAAAGTCTGCCTTATAGTTTATTTTACACATATGACAATGATATAATATAATTATGTGGTACTAATTGTGATTTTATACCATATGAGAGTCAATTTCAACAGGAGGAGATTGTGTTGAATAGCATTTACAGAACAGTACATAAATTTGGCAGGGATGAGATAATAATCAACAAATCCAGGTTTATTGGGTACTCCATGCCAATTGAATCAGAAAAGGATGCATTGGATTTCATAGATAAGATAAAAACAGAACATAGAGATGCTACTCATAATGTATATGCTTATGTATTAGGAGAAAGCAATAATGTTCAAAAATTTAGCGATGATGGAGAACCTTCGGGAACAGCAGGGATACCAGTGTTGGAGGTTATTAAGAAAGAGGATTTAAGAAATGTTGTGGTGGTAGTGACAAGATATTTTGGTGGCATTAAATTAGGAGCAGGTGGTCTTATAAGAGCATATACAAAGGGAGCAAAAATTGGGCTGGAAGCTGGAATAATAGTTGAAAAGGTGTTGCATCACAAGTTGAAGGTGAGGATAAGCTATTCGCTGTATGGAATGATGGAAAACTTTTTAAATACCCAGGGTTATATAGTGGATGATATTCAGTATGACGATGCAGTGAATATCTATGTATATGTTAAGTTTTCCGAAGTAGAAAGGTTTATTAATACAGTTAGGGATATGACAAGCGGTAATGCAGATATTGAAGATATAGGGGAAGAATATATATCCATTAAGGATGGAAAGAGAATTTTATAGATTATTTAAAGTTCTTTGTGGATATTAAATAGTTGAGGTGATATGTATGTTGAGAGATGAGATGTTAAATAAGAAAACTTGGGCTGTGGTTGGTGTTACTGACAAAAAAGAAAAATTCGGATATAAGATATTTAAAAAGCTTATTGAGCATGGATATGAAACTTATGGAGTAAATCCTAAATATGATTCTATAGATGGGGAAAAAATATATCCAGCTCTAAAAAGTGTACCAAAGAAGGTTGACGTGGTAGATGTGGTAGTTCCTCCCAAGATTACTCTAAATCTTCTAGATGAAATTCATGAATTAGGTATTGAAAATGTTTGGTTCCAACCTGGAACTTACGATGAGGAAGTTGTTGAGAAAGCGAAAAAACTAGGATTGAAAATAGTATATGATGATTGTGTTTATGCTAGGTTGGTGGAAAAAGAAAAAGATAGGTCTTAAGATGGCCTATCTTTTTTTAAGAGTTCATAGATGCCAATAAAAAATAGGAAAATTGCAAAATATCTCCTCAAATTATCAGGATTTATTTTAATGGCTATAAAAGAGCCTAATAGGGCTCCAACAATACCTGTTGGTATAATCCATTTTGCAGATGTAAAGTCGATATTTTTTTCTTTAAAGTGGACTATTAATGCAGCTATGGATACAGGAATAAATATGATCAAGTTTATTCCTTGAGCTTCATGCTGTTTGAGATTTGCAAGCAATACTAAGGATGGTATTAGAATTGAACCTCCCCCAATTCCCATGCCGCTTATGATTCCAGATAAGAGGCTAATAATAAACAATTTCATAAGATTATCATCCTAACAGCTGTATATATAATTAATCCACCAAACACCTTTCTCAATATTGGAACAGGAATTTTTTTGAGGAATTTAGCTCCTATAAGACTTCCTATGACTGCTCCAATTCCAACTATTAAGGCTATATCAAATTTTATTACGCTGTTTTTGAAGTAGACTATTGTACTTATTAAAGTTATTGGCAATATTATGGATATGGCTGTAGCATGGGCTTTATAATCCTGCAAACCAAGAAAAAATACAAGAGCAGGTACTACTAGCATTCCACCGCCAGAACCAAACAAACCGTTAATAAATCCAGTGATAAAACCAATAATGATAAACTTTAAATGTCTATTGTACATATAATTCTCCTTTATGCTATAATATTTATCATAAATGGTATTACTAATTATAATTTAGCCAATATGAAATTACTTATACCTCAAAAAACTTATAAGGAGGAATTTGATGGAAAGATTGTGTAATGATATTGTAAATTGGCTTAAAGAAAAGGTAAAAGAGGCCAATGCTAAAGGATTAGTTTTTGGAGTAAGTGGAGGTATTGACTCAGCAGTAGTAGCTGCACTTGCCAAAAGAGCTTTTCCAGATGATTCATTGGGGATTATAATGCCTTGTCATAGCAATCCTATTGATGAAGAACATGGATTATTAGTTGCAAATAGCTTAGGAATAAAAGTAAAAAAAGTGGATTTAACTAAGACCTATGATCAACTTGTAGAATCTTTAAATTTCCAAGATGCAAATAAAATGGCACTTGCTAATATAAAACCTAGATTGAGAATGACAACATTATACTTTTACGCTCAAAACTATAACTATTTAGTTGCAGGTTCTGGCAATAAAAGTGAGATTACTGTAGGATACTTCACAAAGTATGGTGACAGTGGAGTAGATTTATTGCCTATTGCTTCTTTAACTAAGACTGAAGTTCGTAAGCTAGCAGAATACTTGAATATACCCAGGGTTATCATTGAAAAGCCTCCTACAGCAGGCTTGTGGGAAAACCAAACTGATGAAGAAGAGATGGGATTTAGCTATGATATTTTAGACAACTATATAAAAAATAAAACTGGGCCTAAGGATATAGTAGAAAAGATAGAGGCAATGTATAATAGAAGTGAACACAAAAGGAAGTTTCCGCCAATATTTGTACCTGATTCAATAGATTAATTATAAAATTATAGTAGAAAATTTTATTTTATGTTTAAAGTTTAGGGAGGTTAGATTATTATGGCAGGACATTCAAAATGGCATAATATAAAAAACAAAAAAGGTAAAGAGGATGCAAAAAGGGCTAAAATATTTACTAAACTAACAAGATACATTATAGTTGCTGTTAGAGAAGGCGGACCAGACCCAGAATTTAATCCAGCTCTAAAGGCAGCTATAGAAAAGGCAAAAGCTGCAAATATGCCAAATGATAACATAGAAAGAGCTATAAAAAAGGGTAGCGGTGAATCAGGTGCAAATGCTTTTGAAGAAATAAAATATGAAGGATATGGTCCTGGCGGAATAGCTGTATTCGTAACATGTTTAACAGATAATAGAAATAGAACTGCTTCAGATGTAAGACATGCCTTTGATAAATTTGGTGGTAACTTAGGCCAATCTGGTTGTGTATCGTATATGTTCGATAAAAAAGGTTTAATATTAATAGAAAAAGAAGATGGGATTTCAGAAGATGATTTGATGATGGAGGCTTTGGATTTAGGTGCAGAAGATATCAATATTGATGAAGATGGATTTGAAATAATAACAAGTCCTGAGGATTTCAATCAGGTGCGAGATGGTTTATCAGAAAGAGGATACAAATTTGCTGCTGCTGAAATATCATATATACCTCAAAATACCATAGCACTTACAGATGAAGAGGATATGAAGAACATGATGAAATTAATTGAAACGTTGGAAGAAAATGACGACGTACAAGAAGTATACCACAATTGGGAAATCCCTGAAGGATTGGATTTTTAGGGCATGATGGTTTTTTGAACTAGGTTTTGGTGATTTTGTTCAGAATAAAAAGTCCTCCTTTAAACATAATAAATAGTGTATCGGCAGATTAGGTGTTTAAAGGAGGTATTATATGCCTGTAGACGAGAAAACTTTTGAATCAATAAAGGAAAGATTTAAAAATGCTGATGTTGATGAAAAAATTGAGATATATACCACTGTACAAGGATTATCTGTAGAGCAGTATAAAGAACTGTTAAGAATGTTTCCTATTAAGTATTTCGATAAGCTTGAAAGGGCTATGAGCCAATAATTTAATTCATTATTATGAATTTTATATATATAAAACCTTTCTTATCCGCTATAATAAAGTTGAAAGAGCATTCTTTCAACTTTTATTTTTGTAAATACCTAAATTTTCCATATTTGAAAAGGAGAGAGATATGAAGAGAGTTTTAATTTTTATATTAATAGTTTTTCTGCCTTTATTTTTACTTTTGAAATCTGTTGAAATAAACACCTTTGATAGGGATTTTTATCTTGATTCTTATGAAAAGTATGGAGTATTAAAAGTTACTGGAAAAACCCTAAAGGAACTGGAGAATATTACAGAGGACCTTCTAAGCTATTTGAAAGGAAAAGCTGATGAAAATTTACTTAAAGAAAACTTTAACAGAAGAGAAGTTCTCCATATGATGGATGTAAAGGTGCTTTTTGATTACGGATATATGCTTAAGAATATTTCGCTTATATTGATTTTGTTATCAATAGGATTGTTATGCTACTTTAAGGATTATGTAAGCATAGGAAAAACATTATTCTATGGGCCTTTTATATGGTGGGGAGCCATACTTATTTTATTTTTGTTGTCATTAAGCGATTTCAATAGATATTTTACATACTTTCATCTGATCTTCTTTGATAATGACCTTTGGCTATTGAATCCAGAAACAGACCTGTTGATACAAATGCTTCCCCTAGAGTTTTTTATAAGCATATTCAAGAAGATAGTATTATTATTTTTACTGTTGATGGCAATAATACAAATAATAGGATATGTAGTCATGAGAAAGGGGAAGGATTGGAGTGAAGAACTTAAATGATTATAAAAAAGGTTTCAAAAGATTTCAAAAAAGGTTGATACTTAACAACTATTATACTAGTAAAATAAAAAGAGGTAAAAGCCTATATGCTGCTATGTTAGATTGGTTGTTATTGACGCTGGCTGTTTCCCTATTTGTATATATAGTATCATATAACTTATTTAGAAGCCTAGGTATAAGCTCATTTCTTTCAGCTTCATCTGCATCCTTGTGTTTAGCATTACTGTATTGGAGCAATAGGAGAAGAAAGAATAAGAAAATTGCTGAAATAAATGATGAAATTGCCCATAAATGGATAGTCAATGAAATTTCTAAATACGATAATAGAGATTTTCTGTTGTGGATAAAGGAAATGCTTGAGATCTACTATAATACAACCTTTCACTTACATGCTAAGTTTATCGACTTAATTGGGGAGATTGATGGGGAAATCTACGCAGTAAAGTGTTTTAAATGTCCTGAAGATGTTAAGATAACTTTAAAGGATTTGGAAAATTTTATGATGGAGGTAAAAGAGCTAAACATCAAAGAAGCATTAATCATAACTACTTCTTACTTTTCAGAAGAAGTTAAAGAGAAATTGAGTAGCATAGTATTGATGGATTTTGAACAGTTGAAGAAGGTTATGAAGGAAATAGGTCAGTATCCAACAAAGGCTGATATTGAGGATCAGATTATATCCGATTATAACTTCAAAAAGGATAATATGAAGAAAGTGCTTAAAAACAGGAGTAAGGAGAGGATATTTAAATTTTTCATGTTGGGTATAGTGCTTTATACCTATTCCCTATTTGTTCCTTATAAGACCTATTACAGGGTGATAGCTTTTATTGCAATTGGTGTTGGAACAGTACTGGCAATATTTAACGCGTTAAGGTATATTGAAGGAGTTGAAGGTATATTTAAAGAACAGAGGTGATTTTGTGATAAGATTTTACACAGCTGGGGAATCCCATGGAGAGTGTCTTATAGGCATCATGGAGGGGTTCCCATCAAATGTGTTTATGGACGTAGATTTTATAAATAATGAACTAAAAAGAAGACAAAGTGGCTTTGGAAGAAGCAACAGGATGAATATTGAACAGGATGAAGTAAAAATACTTTCAGGTGTTAGTGATAATTTTACAACTGGAAATCCCATATGCTTATTGATAAAAAATAGAGCTAAAGAGATAGATGTAGATAGGATAATAAAACCTAGGCCTGGACATGGAGATCTGTCTGGTATGTTAAAGTATAATCATGAGGATGCTAAAAATGTTATGGAAAGAGCTAGTGCAAGGGAAACTGCCATGAGGGTGGCTGTGGGCAGCATATGCAAATTGCTTTTAAAGGAATTCAATATAAAAATCTATAGTCATGTAATTCAAATTGGTAATGTCAAGGCTTTATGTAAAAGCAATATGGAGGAAGATTTACTAAAACAAGCAGACAGTTCTCCCTTGAGGGTGCTTGATAGGAAAGCGGAAGCTAAAATGATAGAGGAAATTGAACGAGCCAAGGATGAGGGAGATACTTTAGGAGGCGTATTTGAGGTTATCGGAAAAAATATACCTGTTGGGCTAGGGAGCTATGCAAGTTGGGATAGAAGGCTAGATGGGATTATTGCTGGAGCCATAATGAGCATTCCTGGCATAAAAGGGATTGAGTTTGGTATAGGTTTTGATGCAGCAAAGATGAAGGGTTCACAAGTTCATGATGAAATATTTTACGATAAAGGATATCTTAGAAAGACTAATAATGCTGGTGGTATAGAGGCTGGCATCTCTAATGGAGAAGCTATAGTTTTTAGAGCTGCTATGAAGCCAATTCCCACATTAAGGAAACCTTTAAAAACTGTTAACATAAAGACGAAAGAAGAGGCTTTCGCCCAGTTTGTAAGGTCAGATGTCTGTGCAGTTCCATCTGCAAGTATTGTTGCTGAAAATATGTTTGCATATGTGTTGGCTAATGAAATGGCTGTAAAGTTTGGTGGAGATAGCATTGAGGAGATGAAAGCAAATTTTAATAGCTATATTAATAGTTTAAGTGAAAGGTGATTAAATGGAATCCGTTATTGGACAAGGTGTTATTAAGGAATTAAAAAAATATATTAAAAAATATAACCCAAAAAATATCTATATAATTACTGATGACATTGTAAATAAATTATACATTAATGACCTAATAGAAATTATAAAAGATTTTAATTATCATGTATATGTTATTCCAAATGGGGAACAGGCAAAAAACTTTGATACCGTTACTTCTATATATGACCATTTGATTGAAAACAATATGGACAGGAATACATTAATACTGAGTTTTGGCGGAGGAGTGGTTGGAGATATTACAGGCTTTGTGGCTGCTACCTATAAAAGAGGACTTAAGTATATTCAAATTCCTACAACTCTATTAGCTCAGGTGGATAGCAGCTTTGGTGGAAAGGTTGGTATAAACTATAAAAACTATAAAAATATTATAGGCTCCTTCTATTTACCAGAAATTATAGTTGTAGATATAGAATTTTTAAAGACCTTGGACAAAAGGCAGATTACTTGTGGTTTGGCAGAAGTATTAAAATATGGTTTAATATACGATTATGATTTTTTTAAATTTGTAAGCTGCAATATAAATAGAATTTATAGCTTGGATTCTGAAATTTTGTTAAAAATCGTAAATAGAGCTATTGAAATAAAGGTAAAGATAGTGGATAAAGATCTTTATGATAAGGGAATTAGACAGATTCTTAACTTTGGACATACTATTGGCCACAGCATAGAAAGCTATTATGATTTTTCAAAATTTAATCATGGTGAATCGGTCATTTTAGGTATGATATATGAGTCCTTTATTGCAAAGGAAATGGGGCTTATTGATGAGAGATATTTTAATGAAATATATGGTGTATTAAAGAGCATCGTTGCCCCCATTAATTTTAAAGGTGATGAGATAGGAAAGCTATATGAGATTATGAAAAATGATAAGAAAAACATAGATAATAATATAGGCTTCATACTGCCTGTAGGTCGAGGTAAAGTGGATTTATTTACAAATGTAGATGAAAAAATAATCTTTGAGAGCTTAAAGGGTGAATGGATTTGATTATTAAAGGAAAAGCTGGAAGAATATTTGGAGAAATTAGAGTACCTGGAGATAAGTCCATATCCCATAGAAGCATAATATTAGGTGCGCTAGCTGAAGGAGATACTGTTGTTAAAAATCTTCTTGTCTCTGATGACGTTTTAAGAACTATACAAGCCTTCAAGGATATGGGCGTGAATATTGAATTTGTAGCTGATGAGATTATAATACATGGTGTTGGTTTATATGGATTAAAAAAACCTGAAAGGCATGTTGATTGTGGCAATTCGGGTACAACTGCAAGGCTTATGAGTGGAATATTAGCAGGGCAGAAGTTTCTTTCAACTTTGGTAGGTGATCAGTCTCTCTCGAGAAGACCTATGGATAGGGTAATAATACCATTAAGGAAAATGGGAGCAGAGATTTATGGAAGGGATGATAAGTACTTACCCCTTGAAATAAAACCTGCCAAATCAAGACTTAAGGCAATAAGCTATGAATTACCTGTTGCCAGCGCTCAGGTGAAATCAGCTATATTGTTGGCAAGTTTATATGCAAATGGGACTACAGAGATAATTGAGAACAAAAAGACCCGAGATCATACAGAGAGAATGCTAAAATTGTTTGGATGCAAAATAAGAAGAAAAGGCAATTCCATAATTATGGATTCTTATAGCCTTTTAAAGGGTAAAAATATATATGTACCAGGAGATATTTCCTCAGCGGCTTATTTCATAGTAGCAGCTGCTATGGTTGAAGGTTCAGATTTGCTGATAAAAGATGTTGGAATAAATCCAACGAGAGATGGCATAATACATGTATTGAAAAAAATGGACGCTGATATAGCAATTATAAATGAAAGGATTGTAAATAATGAACCTGTAGGAGATATTAGAATTAGATATGCTCCTTTGACTGGGATATCTATTGATAGAGAGATTACTGGTATAATTATTGATGAAATTCCAATTTTGGCTGTTGCAGCTTCTGTTGCAAAGGGCAGAACTATAATTCGAGATGTTAAAGAGTTAAAGTATAAGGAAAGCAATAGGATCTATGCCATATCCAAGGAGCTTAGTAAAATGGGGGCAAAAATAGAAGCTTTGGAGGATGGAATGATAATTGAAGGGGTAGATAGGCTAAAAGGAGCAGTAGTGGATTCACATGGAGATCACAGGATTGCCATGGCTTTATCTATTGCAGCGTTAGTAGCTGAAGGTAGTACAATAATAGGCAATCATGAATGTGTAAGCATATCTTATCCTAACTTTTTTGATACATTAGAATTAATCTATAGAGATGTTTGATATTTTGCAAATAAATATTATTTAATCTATAATTAAATTAAGATTAATTTTAAAGGAGGAATAGAATTGAAACTACCAATTGCTTTATCCAACAGACACGTTCATTTAAGTCCAGAGCATTTAGAAATTCTATTTGGGAAGGGGTATAATCTAACTAAGAAAAAGGATTTATCTCAACCAGGCCAGTATGCGTGTGAAGAGACAGTTGATATTGTAGGACCAAAAAGTACCATTAAAGGAGTAAGGGTTTTAGGGCCAGTTAGGGGTAAAACTCAAGTAGAGATATCCATATCAGATGCTTTTAAGCTAGGGGTTGAACCAGTTATAAGAAATTCTGGAGATATTAAGAATACACCTGGAGCAAAACTTATTGGACCTAAGGGTGAAGTTGAGCTTGAAGAAGGAGTCATCGTTGCAGCAAGACATATACACATGAGTACAGCTGATGCTGAAAAGTTTGGAGTAAAAGATGGAGATATCGTCAAGGTAAAAACCGAAGGCATTAGGTCCTTAATATTTGAAAATGTATTGATCAGATCAGGTGAGACCCATGCATTGGAGATGCATGTAGATATAGAAGAAGGCAATGCAGCTGGAGTCAAAAATGGAGATTTAGTTGAACTAATAAAGTAGAGGTGCTTATAGATGAATATTGCATCCATGATTGATCACACTCTGCTTAAGCCAGAGGCCACAGAAGAGATGATAGAGAAATTGTGTAATGAGGCTAAGGAAAATGGATTCGCAGCAGTTTGTGTTAATCCTTTCTATGTGAGGAAGGCCAAAGAACTGTTAAAGGGAACTGGTGTCAAAGTTGCAACAGTTGTAGGCTTTCCCCTAGGAGCTAATGTAAAAGAGGTTAAAGCTTATGAAACTAAAAAGGCTATTGAAGACGGTGCTGAAGAGATAGATATGGTGATTAATATTGGAGCTTTAAAAAATAGAGATTATGAAACTGTTAAAGAGGATATAAAAGCTGTAGTAGAAGAAGCTAGAGGAAAAGCCATAGTTAAGGTAATAATAGAAACATGCTTGTTAACGGATGAGGAAAAGGTAAGAGCTTGTGAATTAGCAAAGGAAGCAGGAGCCCACTACGTCAAAACATCAACAGGATTTAATAGCTCTGGTGCCACTGTGGAAGATGTAAAATTAATGAAAGAGACTGTAGGAGAAAGTATGAAGGTAAAGGCATCTGGGGGTATCAGAGATTATAAGACAGCTAAAGCCATGGTTGATGCTGGTGCTTCAAGGCTTGGCACAAGCTCCTCTTTAAAGATAATACAAGGAATTGATGGCTAAGCATAGAGGCTATGCTTAGCCATATATATAAAAATTGTTTGCATATTAACAATATGGGTACAATAGTTTAAGAAGCATAATAAGGAGGGGGATTATATGACACAATATCATGAACCTGTAGAATATCTAGATGAGAATGCAAGAAATATTGTGAGAGCATTAAACAGCTTAAAGGAAGAAATAGAGGCTGTAGATTGGTATCATCAAAGGTATGTAGCTTCTAAAGATGAGGAGCTAAGACAAATAATGGCACATAATAGAGATGAAGAAATTGAACATGCATGTATGACACTAGAATGGCTTAGAAGAAATATGCCAGTATGGGATGAACAGTTGAGAACTTACTTATTTACTGAAGGGCCAATTACTGAAATCGAAGAAGGAGCTATGGAAGGAGATTCAACTGACAACAGCGGAGGATTAAATGTAGGGGATTTAAAATAATATGAGAGGGGGAAATCCGGATGTTTAATAGACATTTAGCGCCTATCAGCAATGAATCCTGGAAAGAAATAGAAGAGAGATTAATGGAAGTGTTTAAAAACTATCTTTCAGCAAGAAAGGTTGTAAAAGTAGTAGGACCAAAGGGATTGGATTATACTGTGATTTCAGAAGGAAGATTAGGCCAAATTCATGAAGATGGAGACCTATGTTATGCAAATTATAATGTTACTCCTTTGAGTGAAGTTAGAGTCGAATTCGAAATGGACAGATGGGAATTAGATAATGTTTTAAGAGGAGCAAAGGATGTTAATTATGAACCACTAGAAGAAGCAGCTAAAAAGATTGCACTTTTTGAAGAAAACGTAATCTATAACGGTTTGGAAAAGTTGAATATAAAGGGAATTGTAAATTCATCTGAACATGAAACATTAGTATTTGGCAATGACCAGGAGTCCATATTGGATTCAATTGCTCAAGGAATAATAAAATTAAGAGAGTCCTATCAAGAAGGGCCTTTTGTATTAGTAGTTGGCAAAGAAGCTTATAGAAGAATTCTTTCAAAGGGAGAAGGGTATTCATTAGTAGAGAAGATTGAAAGCTTAACAGGTCATAAGATAGTATACAGCCATGTTTTGGAAGGAGCAGTGTTAGTTCCATATAACCATGATGATCTAGAGCTAACTATTGGACAGGATTTGAATATAGGTTATCAATACCATGATAGCAAGAAAATAAGATTCTTCTTAACAGAGTCTTTCACATTTAGAGTATTAGATCCAACTATAATAGTAAATTACAAACTATAATAAAATACTCCATATGCCCTTTATGCATATGGAGTATTTTTTATACATTAAACCTAAACAAAACTACATCTCCATCTTGAATTACATAATCCTTTCCTTCCAATCTTACAAGACCCTTTTCCTTAGCTTTAGCTAATCCTCCAGCTTCTAATAGGTCTTTATAGTTGATTACTTCTGCGCAAATAAATCCTCTTTCCATGTCAGAATGGATTTTGCCAGCAGCTTGTGGTGCTTTTGTTCCCTTTTTTATAGTCCAAGCTCTAACTTCTTTTGGACCAGCAGTAAGAAAGCTCATTAAGCCCAACAGGTCATAGCTTGCGCTTATCAACTTGTCCAGTCCAGATTCTTCCAAGCCTAACTCAGCAAGGAATTCAGCCTTCTCTGTTTCATTTAGCTGGGAAATTTCTGATTCTATCTTTGCAGATATTACTATTACCTCTGAGTTTTCTTTACTTGCATATTTTTTTACTTCAGCAACATACTCATTTTCTTCATTATATAGTAGGTCTTCTTCAGATACGTTACATACATAAAGAACTGGTTTTAAGGAAAGCAAATTGAATCCCTTAATGAGATTTAATTCTTCCTCGTTAAATTCCAATTTCCTTAAAGGTTCTTCTTTGTCTATGGATTCTTTTAACCTAATTAATAATTCCTCTTCTTTTATATATGACTTATTTCCCTTAGCCATTTTTTGAACTTTATGCAATCTATTTTCTATTAATTCTAAATCTGCAAGCATTAGCTCCAGGTTAATAGTTTCTATATCAGAAATAGGATCTATTTTACCTTCTACATGGATTATGTTTTTGTCTTCAAAACATCTTACTACATGAACGATTGCATCCACTTCCCTTATGTGGGAAAGGAATTTATTTCCCAGCCCTTCTCCTTTGCTGGCACCTTTTACTAAACCAGCAATGTCAACAAATTCTATAGTAGCATGGGTGACTTTTTGTGGATTGATTAAATCCTTAAGCAAATCCAACCTTTTATCAGGAACTGAAACTACTCCAACATTTGGCTCAATAGTGCAAAAGGGATAATTTGCTGCTTCTGCTTTTGCAGATGTTAAAGCGTTGAACAAAGTGCTCTTGCCTACGTTTGGTAATCCAACTATTCCCAATTTCATTTCAAATCTTCCTTTCAAATTTCAGTATTTAGCACAAAACAATTATATATTATTAAACGGATTGGTTCAATAATTTTAAAATAAATGAGTTTAAGTATTATATATGTTTTTGTTATAATTTTTTAATTTTATGTAAAACTATAACATAAGGAGGGAGGAATATGAAATTTAGAAAAAAGAAACTATTGTTACTTATTTTGATTGGAATCATATTAACTGGATGTAGCATGGGAGAGAACATAACAGAAGAAAACAATGCTACAAAAGATGAGCTCGTTCAGGAGGAGAAGGAAGACCAGATTAGTCTAGATGTAAGCAGTAAGGATTATGACCTGTTAATACGTTCTGAAGGTATATCTGATGCAGTTGTAAATCTATTTGGCATCGATAATGCAACCTCAATAATATTCAACGACACGGTAGCAGTAGCGGTAGAAGTTGCAGAAGATAACACATTCTCAGAGGAGTTGAAGCAAACAATAGTAGAAACAGTAAAAGAAAATGAAAAATCTATTAATAAAGTATTAGTTACTGATGATAAGCAGATATTTGACGAAATTGAAGAAGTAATATCTGCTTTGTTAAACGGAAAGTCCTATGATAGTCAGGTTGAGAAAATAACCAGCATTATTGGAAAGTTAAGTAACCAATAAAAAAACCAGTTTTTAACTGGTTTTTTTACTTTTTATGGTATCGGGGTATATGTATTATTAGGAATTTGTGCTATACTAATTTTATGAAAAGTAATAGAAAGGAGATTTACATGGACCCAGTTGCATTCGAGATATTTGGGATTGAGATAATGTGGTATGGTATACTGATTTCCATAGGGGTGATTTTAGGTACCATATTAGCTTTAAGGGAAGCTAAAAGGGTGGGAGTAGATGAAAATGCTTTCATAGACCTTTTGCTATTTGCAATTCCTGCTGCAGTTATTGGAGCTAGAGCGTATTATGTAATATTTTCCTGGGATTATTATAAGGACAATCCTATTCAAATACTCAATTTCAGAGGTGGAGGATTAGCAATACATGGCGCAATTATAGCTGCAGTAATTACAGCAGTTATATTTACAAGAAAAAGAAACTTAGATTTTTGGCAGATTGCTGATATTGCAGCTCCTAGTTTGGCATTAGGTCAAGCTATTGGGCGCTGGGGAAATTTCATAAATCAGGAGGCTTACGGTATTCCTACAGACCTTCCTTGGGGAATTATGGTAAATGGAGTTAAAGTTCATCCTACTTTTTTGTATGAATCCATAGGCGATTTTTTAATATTTCTATTTCTAATATGGTATCGAAGAAAGAAAGTAAAAGTTTCCGGTGAGGTATTTCTTTTATATATTGTGTTGTATTCTACCGTCAGGTTTTTTGTTGAAGGTTTAAGAATTGATAGCTTAATGTTAGGTCCTATTAGAGTAGCTCAACTAGTTAGCGTTGTATCTATAATAGTAGGATTGGTTTATTTATATGTGAGGAGGAAGGGGAAGGTAGATTAGTACATAATATGGGAGGAATTAAAATTGTCTATTGAAAAGGCAAGAGAGCATTTAAAGAAATGGAACTTAGATCATAGGATAATGGAATTTGACGTTTCTAGCGCTACAGTAGAGCTAGCAGCACAAGCAGTAAACTGCGAACCAGAAAGAATTGCTAAGTCTATGGCCTTTTTAGCAGGAGATAAATGTATCCTCATTGTTACAGCAGGAGATGCTAGAATTGACAATAAAAAGTTCAAGCAAAAATTTAAGTGTAAAGCAAAAATGGTACCTCCTGAGGACTTATTAACATTTGTAGGCCATGAAATGGGGGGAGTATGTCCTTTTGGAATTAAAGAAAATGTGGAAGTATATTTAGACATATCTTTAAAGAGATTTAAGACCGTATTTCCTGCTTGTGGTAGTAAAAATAGTGCTGTTGAATTGTCGATTGAAGAGTTAGAAGAGTGTTCAGGATATATAGAATGGGTTGATGTTTGTAAGGACTGGCAATAGCTTTAAAGAATGCAAAGCAGATATTCCCAATTGGGAATATCTGCTTTTTTATTTTCTTAAACACCTTATTCAGTATTATACGAGCTATTTTTTTGTGAAATAAGTCAAATAATAATATAAAAGATATAACAATGACGAAAAATAGGTCTTTTTTTCTATTAAATAAGCATGAAAATATTAAAATTATTGAAGGAAATATAAAAAAGGTATAGAATAAATACTATGTGGAGCGAAGTGGAGTAAAGTGGTGGATAGTGTTATAGATGTGTACATAAAGGGTGAGTGGTATGTTCATTGGCGAATATCAACATACAGTTGATAATAAAGGCAGAATTATAATGCCTTCCAAGCTTAGGGATGATTTAGGACAAAACTTTATACTGACAAAAGGACTTGATAATTGCTTGTTTGTTTATCCGATGGAGGAGTGGGAAAGACTTGAAAAGAAGTTGAGAACATTACCACTTACCAATAAAAATGCTAGAGCTTTTATAAGATTTTTCTTTGCTGGCGCTACTGAATGCAGTTTGGATAAACAAGGAAGAATACTTATACCTAACAATCTAAGGGAATATGCAAAGATAGTTAAGGATGTGGTAATAATAGGAGTTGCAGAAAGAATTGAGATATGGGCTAAAGAAGTATGGACTGATTACAATAGCGATGACAATTTAAGCTATGAAGATATTGCTGAAAAGATGGCGGAATTAGGTATATAAAGGAGTGGAAAACTTGAAATTTGAACATATACCTGTATTGCTTAATGAGGTTATAGATGGATTGAATTTAAAGCCTGATGGAATATACGTTGATGGCACATTAGGTGGTGCAGGTCATTCAATTGAAATAGCTAAGAGATTGACTTCTGGAAAGCTAATCGGAATAGATCAAGATATTAATGCTATAAATAAAGCTAAAGAGGTACTTAAAGATTATTTAGATAAGGTGATTTTAGTCCACGATAATTATGTAAATATTGAGAGAGTATTACGAGATTTAAATATAGATGGGGTTGACGGGATTCTACTTGATATTGGAGTTTCTTCCCATCAGTTGGATGAAGATGAAAGAGGCTTTTCTCATAACAAGGATGCCCGTTTGGATATGAGGATGGATACTACTAGTGATTTTTCAGCATGGGATGTAGTTAACAAGTATTCAAAAGAGGAATTGGAAAGGATTATCAAAATATATGGGGAAGAAAGATGGGCTAAGAGAATAGCTGAATTTATAGTAGAGTACAGAAAAAACAAGACCGTAGATACAACATTGGAGCTAGTAGAAATAATAAAGAAGGCTATTCCGGAAAAAGCAAGAGCTTCAGGGCATCATCCAGCTAAGAAGACGTTCCAAGCTATAAGAATAGAGGTTAATGATGAGCTGAGGGTTTTAGAAAAAAGCATACCTGTCATGGTTAAGCTCCTGAACAAGGGTGGACGGTTGTGTATTATAACTTTTCATTCTTTAGAGGATAGGATTGTCAAGCAAAGCTTTGTCTATTTAAATAAAGACTGTATATGTCCACCTGAGACGCCAATTTGTGTGTGTGATAAACAAAAGGAAATAGAAATACTGACAAGAAAGCCAATCGTTCCAACTAAAGAGGAGATAAAAAGAAATCCCAGATCCAGAAGTGCAAAATTGAGAATTGCTGAGAGAGTTTAGTTCTAAATCAAAGGGGGAAGGAATAAATTGTTAGTAGCAAAAAAAGAATTTGAATATCAAGAACTAGAATATTATAATGAAGATTTATATCAGCAAAGAAACAAAAAAATTAAAAAAGATGTAAAAGCAACACAGAAAAATAGAAATTACAAGGTTTTGTATAAACTATTTTTCTTAGGAGTATCACTTATTGGTTTGGCATTATCCTTGTTTATTCTATACAGGTACGCAAATATAACCAAGATGAAATTAGAGATTACAGAAATGCAACAACAAAAAATTCAGCTCCAAAAGGAAAAGGAAGATTTAATGGCTGAACTGGAAGCCATTAAGAGCCTTACTAGAATTGAGGAAGAAGCACTTGTTAAGTTGGGAATGGATTATCCTACAGAAGATCAGGTAGTATACATAAGCGTAGATGATTTGCCATTGAATGATGAGAAAGTTAGTGAGTCCATTGAAAAATACGATTTGTTAGGACAACTAAAGAATATAGTAAATTTGGTACTAGGATTATATTAAGGGGGTTACAATTTGGTTTTGCCTAGTAGCTCTACTAAAAAAAGACTATTGTTCGCTTTTTTAATGGTTGTAGCATTATCCTTTGCTCTTATTATTAGATTAGGATTTATACAGATTGTGCAAGGTGAAGAACTTAAAAAGGGAGCGCTGGAGCAATGGACAAAGAGCATAGAGATAAAGGCCAAGAGAGGTACTATATACGATAGAAATGGAAAAGAGTTAGCAATCTCTGTAAGCTCTCATACTGTTTGGGCCAGCCCCGCTGATATTAAGAATCCTGAAGAAACTGCTAAAAAAGTAGCGGAAGTACTGGAATTAGATGAAAAAGAATTATATGAAAAAATAACTAAGAAGGTAAATGTAATTAAGATAAAACAGTGGATAACTATGGAAGAAACAAAAAAATTGAGAGAGCTGAATTTATCTGGAATAGAAATAGTAGACGATAACAAGAGGTTTTATCCTTATGGAGCTTTTGCAAGCTATATTTTAGGATTTACCGATATTGATAATAATGGACTATACGGGATAGAGAGAACATATGACAAGTATCTATCTGGCGCTTCAGGGAGATGGGTAAAAATAGAGGATGCCAGAGGAGTTGAAATGCCTTATGGCGGAGAAAAAGTGTACGAACCAGAAAATGGTTTGAACGTAGTATTAACTATAGATGAAACAATACAGCATTTTGCAGAAAAGGCAGCAAAGGAAGCTTTAGAAAGGACTAAAGCCAAAAATGTGGCAATACTTGTGATGGAGCCAAAAACAGGAGATATACTGGCTCTTGCTAATTTGCCTCAGTATGATCCTAACAATCCAAGAGAACCTTTAGACCCAGAGTTGAAGGAACAATGGAAAAATTTAACTCAAGAGGAATTAGAAAAAGAATGGTATGATATGTGGAGAAATTTCTCAATAAACGACTCTTATGAGCCAGGGTCTACTTTTAAGTTGATAGTTTCTGCTGCAGCTTTAGAAGAAGGCGCTGTTAATGTTGATACTCATTTCTATTGTGGCGGTTTTGTAAGAGATATCCCTGGAGTAGTATTAAAATGTGCTAGGTGGTACAATCCACATGGTTCTCAAAACTTTAAAGAAGCCTTAGAAAACTCATGTAACGTAGCCTTTGTAGATGTGGGCCGAAGGTTAGGTAAGGAAAAGCTATATGAGTATATTAAAGCTTTTGGATTTGGTGAACCTACTGGTATAGAGCTAACTGGGGAACAGGGAGGAATAATCCCAGTCAACACTGATGTAATTAAGGAAGTAAATCTAGCAACCATGTCCTATGGACACGGTATAGCTGTTACTCCTATACAGCTTCTAACTGCAGTTTCAGCTATTGCTAATGGCGGTAAGCTAATGGTTCCGAGGGTTGTGTCAAAGCTGGTTGATAATGAAGGGAATGTAGTAAAGACTATAGAACCTGTAGTTAAACGTCAAGTTATATCAGAATCTACAGCAAAAACTCTATTAGAGCTAATGGAAGGAGTTGTTTCAGAAGGTACAGGTTCAAATGCATATGTACCTGGCTATAGAGTTGCAGGGAAAACTGGAACTGCACAGAAAATAATAGATGGAAGATATGCCCCAGGGAAATATATAGGTTCATTTGTTGCGGTAGCTCCAGCTGATGATCCCAAAATAGCAGTATTGGTAATAGTTGATGAACCACAAGGAGTTTATTATGGTGGAAGCGTTGCAGCACCAGTTGCAGGAGATTTAATTGAGGAAACTCTTAACTATCTTGATGTGCCACCAAAATATACTGAAGAAGAAAAGGAAAAATATGAAAATACTCAAATAGTTCCAGATGTAAGGAACAAAAAGATAGAAGAAGCAGGTAAGATTTTAACAGAGTTAGGTTTTAGATATACTACTGAATCCTATGACTTTAGTGAAAATTCCATAGTCATAGAGCAATTCCCTCTACCTGGAACTGAAGTTACTTTAGGGTCTATTGTAGATCTGTACTTAGATGTGGATTATATAAGAGACAACAAGATAGTAGTTCCAGATGTTACTGGTAAGACTCGGGAAGAAATAATTAACATACTAAAAGGAATAGGTTTAAATTACGAGTTCCAAGGACAAGGCAAAGCAATAGACCAAGACCCTAAACCAGGAACAGAAGTGGAGAAAAACTCTACAGTAAAAATCAAACTATCAGATACTGAAGATTAGTCTTAAAGGCGACTTATTAGTTGCCTTTAATTAATTGGACTATAATTCAGTTCAAAGGCAGGGGGATAGTTTGAGATTATCTGATATAATAAGGGATTTTGAGTATGAGCTGGTAAAAGGGGATTTGGATATAGAGATTTTAAAGATTGAACACGATTCAAGAAGAGTATCAGAGGGTGATATGTTTATTGCTATAAAAGGCTTTTCTGTAGATGGACACAATTATATAGAAGAAGCTATTGATAAAGGAGCCTGTTGTATAGTTGTAGAAAAGGATGTAGATAAAGCCTTAGCAAAAAATGTTACAGTCCTAAAAGTTAAGGATACTCTGTTAGCTATGGCGAAGTTTTCTTCTGCTTTTTATGAAGAACCATCGAAAAAAATGAACTTGATAGGGGTAACAGGTACCAATGGAAAAACCACTACTACCTATTTGATTAAGAGAATTTTCGAAGAGGAAGGAAATAAAACCGGTGTGATGGGTACTTTAGGAGCAGTAATTAATGGTGAAAGAATTGAGAACAGAAATACTACACCTGAATCTTTGCTTATTCAAAGGCATCTAAGGAGGATGCTGGATAAAGGGATTAATTACTGTGTTATGGAAGTATCCTCTCATGCCCTAGATCTTAAGAGGGTTGAATATACCAATTTTCAAGTTGGTGTATTTACAAATTTAACTGAGGATCATTTGGACTATCATAAGACTATGGAAAACTATTATAGAAGCAAACTAAAGCTATTTAATATGACTGAAAAATATAATGTGATCAATGCTGACGATGAATATGGAAGAAGAATGTTAAAGGACATAGAAAACAAGGTGCCAGTACTAACTTATGGTATAAATGAGAAATACCATGTATATGCAACGGATGTAAATTACCATACTAATGGTGTAGACTTTATATTAAATACTCCAAAGGGAAGTATTCCAATTCATATGAAGTTATTAGGCATGTTTAACGTATACAATGCTTTAGCAGCTGCATCTTGTGCTATTGCTTATGATATTAGTTTGCCTGTTATAAAAAACGGAATTGAATCGGTTACAGGAATAAGAGGTAGGTTTGAGGTAATCCATGTAGAGTCAAGAGATTTTGATGTGATAATAGATTATGCCCATACTCCTGATGGCTTAGAGAAGGTTCTAAAAGCCATTGATGGTTTTGCCCAAGGAAGGAAAATAGTAATTTTTGGGGCAGGAGGCAATCGAGATAGAGAAAAAAGACCTATAATGGGAGAAATTGCAGCAAAATATGCTGATATATGTATAGTTACATCTGATAATCCAAGATATGAGGACCCTGACAAGATTATAGAGGATATATTAGTTGGAGTAAAAAGGGGTAAGGCGGAGTATGTTGCAATAACCGATAGAAAAGAAGCAATAAAGTATGCCATAGACATAGCAAAACCAAAGGACACTATATTATTAGCTGGAAAAGGACATGAAAAATATATTATAATTAAAGATAAAATGATTCCTTTTGATGAAAAACAAATAGTAATGGATCTAATCAACGGATAAATAAGTTACAGCAAAAGGAACAAATAATAAGTACAAGAGAGGAGAAAACAAATGGTAGAATATATTGATATTATTAGAATTATCATCATAGCATTCTTTATCACTATTGTTTTAGGACCGATTACCATACCAATACTTAAGAAGCTACATATAGGACAGAATGTGAGAGATGATGGACCCAAAACCCACTTAGCAAAAAGCGGTACTCCAACAATGGGTGGAATTATAATACTATCATCTTTATTGATTACAACATTAACATCTGGATTATTGAATAAGGATATGTATATACTATTAATATTTACTTTAGGATTTGGAGCCATAGGGTTTTTGGATGATATACTAAAGATAAAATATAAAAGGTCTTTGGGTCTTAAAGCTTATCAAAAACTAATAGGCCAAATAATATTAGCTGTAATCCTAGCTTACTATCAATCCAATAATTCAATGCTAGGGACTAAGGTGATAATTCCCTTTTTAGATAATAGATATTTAGATTTAGGAATTTTATATGTACCTTTTATAGCTTTTGTGGTGGTTGGTACTGTTAATAGTGTGAATCTGACCGATGGATTAGATGGATTGGCATCAGGGGTTACTTTAATAGTTTCAACATTCTTTGGACTTGTGGCTTTAAATTGGGGTATGGAAAGTGTTTCAATATTTGCAGCAGCATTAACAGGAGCCTGCCTTGGATTTTTAATACATAATGCTTATCCTGCAAAGATTTTTATGGGTGATACTGGTTCCTTAGCCTTAGGCGGAGCTATTTCTGCAGTAGCAATACTGCTTAACTTGCCACTGATAATTCCTATTGTTGGTGGAATCTATTTTGCTGAAGCTTTATCTGTAATTATACAAGTAATATCTTTTAAATTAACAGGAAAGAGGGTTTTCAGAATGGCACCCCTTCACCATCATTTTGAACAAAAAGGATGGAAGGAAACAAGGGTAGTAATAGTATTTTGGAGCATAACTGTAATATTAAGCCTCATAGGTGTGATCAGTTTAAGCTAATTAGAAAGATGGTGAGAACATGAAAATGGATATGAAAAATACTCATGTATTGATTTTAGGATTGGGAATCAGTGGCGTATCAACAGCAAAGGCCTTAAAAAAGCTTGGAGCTAATGTAACAATTGCTGATTTAAAAAGGGAAGAGGAACTTAAGGATTATATTAGCCAAATTGGTGAATTGGAAGTAAATTTATTTTTAGGCACTAACGATGTGCCTTTGGATGATATAGATTTGATAGTAAAAAGCCCTGGGATACCTTTAACTATAGATATCATAAAAAAAGCAAAAGAAAAATCCATGGATGTAATCACTGACTTGGAACTAGCATATAGAATATTTCCAAATAGGACCTATATAGCCATTACAGGTACTAATGGGAAAACAACAACTACTACTTTAACAGGGCAGCTATTCACAAAAGCAGGATTTACAACTCATGTTTCAGGAAATATTGGTGTAGGAATATTGTGGGAGGTTATAAACTCACAGGAAGAAGATGTGTTTGTAATAGAAACTAGCAGCTTCCAATTGGAAAATACATATGAGTTTAAACCTAAGGTTAGTGTAATGCTTAATATTACACCTGACCACTTAGATTGGCATGGAAGCTATGAAAACTACGTGGAAGCTAAGAAGAAAATATTTAGAAATCAAACAAAAGATGAATATACAGTGTTAAATTTTGATGAACCATTAATAAGAAATTTTGAAAATGAGGTAAGGTCTAATTTAGTTTGGTTTAGCGTAGACAATAGATTGTCTAAAGGAGTTTATATTGAGGATGATTATATTTTAATAAACGATGGAAAAAGAGTTCACAAAGTCATGCCTATTGATGAGATTCAAATATTAGGTAAGCATAATTTGGAAAATGTTTTAGCAAGTGTATGTGTTGGCTGGGTAATGGGATTGGATAAAGATGTGATGAGAAATGCAATAAAGGAGTTTAAAGGTGTAGAACACAGAATAGAATATGTAACAACAATCAATGGTGTGAAGTTTTATAATGATTCTAAAGGAACAAATCCTGATGCAAGTATTAAAGCCATTAACGCAGTAGAGCCTCCCATTATATTGATAGCGGGAGGAAAGGATAAGGGAGTCCCCTTTGATGAATTCATACAGTCTTTTAAAGGAAGAGTAAAAGATGTTGTTTTATTGGGAGAAGCGAAAGAGAAAATAAAAAATACAGCTTTAAAGTATGGATTTAATAGAATACATTTAGTTGACAATATGAAAGAAGCAGTTTATAAGAGCTTTCAAATTGCAAAAGAAGGCGATAGTATACTACTTTCTCCAGCCTGCACTTCTTGGGATATGTACAAAAACTACGAGATGAGAGGGAAGGATTTCAAGAAAGTTGTGTTTGATTTGAAGGAGGAAAAAAATGGCTAAAAAGGTAAAGTTGAAGGCTTGCGATTTCACTTTACTATTGGCAACATTGCTTTTAGTATTTATTGGAATCGTAATGGTTTTTAGTTCCTCTTGGCCAGAGGCAATTAGAATGAATGATGGATACTTTTTTTTGAAACGACAGATTATTGCGTCTGGATTGGGTTTTTTCGCAATGTTGTTTTTCATGAATTTTAATTATAAATTACTTCAAAAATTTTCTAAGATAATCTATGCTCTTTCTTTATTTACAGGACTTTTGATATTTACTCCTTTGGGATTGGAATTAAAGGGAGCAAGAAGATGGGTAAATTTAGGCTTTATCACCTTTATGCCTTCGGACATAATTAAGTTAGGCTCAATAATCTTTTTAGCAGCTTATTTTTCTAAAAGGAAAGATGATGTAAAGACTTTAAAGAAAGGAACTATCCCATCTTTGTTGATTATTGGACTTTCCTGCGGGATGATTTACGCACAGAGAAGTTTAAGTGTTACCGTTACATTAGCAGCAACTTTAATGGCAATGTTCTTTGTAGCAGGTATGAAGTTGTCCCATTTAGCAGCTATGATAGCTGCTGGTCTTGCTGGATTGGTTTATGCAATTACTGATGAGAAGCATGCATATAGAATGAGAAGGTTTACGGCTTTTCTAGATCCGTTTGCAGATAAAACTGATTCAGGATGGCAAGCAGTTCAATCCTTATATGCATTAGGATCAGGAGGTTTATTTGGCGTAGGATTGGGGAAAAGCCGACAGAAATTTTTCTATATACCTGAACCATACAATGATTTTATATTTTCCATAATAGGAGAAGAATTAGGATTTTTAGGTGCTTTAACAGTAATATTGTTGTTCCTTATACTTATCTGGAGAGGTATAAGGATAGCATTAAACGTAGACGATCTATTTGGATGTTTGTTAGCAACAGGAATTGTGGCTTTAATCTCTGTTCAAACCCTAATTCATATTGCTGTTGTAACATCTTCAATGCCAACTACCGGTATTCCTCTACCTTTAGTGAGCTATGGAGGAACATCGCTGGTTATCAATATGGCATCCATAGGAATACTGTTAAACATATCAAGACATGTAAAAACTGGTAGGAGTTGAAAAAAATGAAGTATTTAATAACTGGAGGAGGAACTGGAGGGCATATCTATCCTGCTTTGGCTATTGCTAATGAAATAAGGGATAGGTATAGAGATGCAGAAATCCTATACGTAGGCACAAACAAGGGATTAGAAAGTGAATTGGTTCCAAGAGAAGGATTTGATTTTAAAACTATTCGAGTTAAAGGGTTACCTAGGAAATTAAATTTAGATACTTTTAAGACTATTAAGGAATTGGCTTTAGGATTAAAGGATGCATACAGAATTGTCAAAGATTTTAAACCTGATGTGGTTATAGGAACTGGTGGATATGTTTGTGGACCAGTAGTCTATATAGCCAGTAAAAAAGGCATTCCAACTATTATACATGAACAAAATGCATTTCCTGGAATTACAAATAGAATACTATCAAGATATGTTGATAGAGTATTGGTTACCTTCGAAGAATCTAAAAAATATTTCAAAAGACAGGATAATGTGATTCTCACAGGGAATCCCATTAGAAAAAGCATTAAAAAAGTAGATAAAGACAAAGCATATTTTAATTTAGGAGTAAATCCCAACATTCCTTTTATACTTTCTTTTGGAGGAAGCGGAGGACAAAATAAGCTCAATGATGCAATGCTCTATGTAATTGAAAAGTATGCAGATAATAGCCATATACAGATTTTTCATATAACAGGGAAAAGATTCTATGAAGATTTTAATAGAAAAATAAATGTAAAGGGATTAAATCTAAAAGAAAACATAAGGGTATTACCATATCTGTATAACATGCCGGAAGCCTTGAATATTGCAGATTTAGTGGTTACAAGTGCTGGAGCGATTACCTTAGCTGAAATTTCTGCAGTAGGTGTACCAAGCATTTTAATACCAAAAAGCTATACTGCAGAAAACCATCAAGAGTATAACGCGAGAGTTTTTGCGGATAATGGAGCTAGCTGTTTGATTTTGGAAAGAAATTTAACAGGAGAATTACTATATGAAAGAATAAATGAGCTTATTACAGATAGAAAAAAGCTAGTAGATATGAGTAAAAAGGCAAAGATGTTAGGTAATGCTAACGCTACCGAGAAAATTGTCGATATTATATATGAATTAATATGCTGATTCCATTGTCACACTTCCCCAAAATATGCATAATATGGTCATATACGGCTGTATAGGCATATTTTGGAGGTGCGATAATGGAAAAAATAATAGTTGAAGGTGGAAAAAGATTAACAGGGGAAGTTAGCGTTACTGGAGCTAAAAATGCGGTATTGCCTATTTTAGCAGCAACAGTCATAGGGGCTAATGAAAGCACAATTTTCAACGTTCCCAATCTTAAAGATGTGGATGTAATGGAAAAGATCCTATTATCTCTTGGTTGTAATGTTAAGAGATTTGACAAGGTGATGTGGATTGATTCCAAGCCTTTAGATAAAATTAAGATTCCAGAGGAATTGGTAAGAGAAATGAGATCTTCCATAATTCTAATGGGAGCAATGCTTGCTAGAACAGGGGAAGTTGTGGTTAGTTATCCAGGTGGATGTGAGATTGGGCCAAGGCCAATAGATATGCATTTAAAGGCATTGAGGGAATTAGGTGCAGAAATAGAGGAATCCCATGGATTTATTTACGCTAAGGCAAGTGAATTAAGAGGATGCGAAATACAGCTAGACTATCCTAGTGTTGGGGCAACTGAAAATGCAATGTTAGCAGCTACTAGAGCCAAGGGAACTACTATAATAAGAAATGCTGCTAGGGAGCCAGAAATAGTAGATCTTCAAAACTTTTTAAACAAAGCAGGAGCAAAGATAAGCGGTGCTGGAACCAGCGTTATAATTGTTGAAGGAGTAGATAAGTTTCATGATGTAACCCATACAACTATGCCTGATAGGATTGTTGCTGGGACATATATGGTGGCATCAGCAATTACTGGTGGAGAGGTAGTTATAAAAAATGTGGTTATAGAACATCTCCAAGCTACCATTGCTAAATTAAAAGAAGCTGGTACTTTAATATATTATGATAGTGATTCAATAAAGGTAGTAGGGCCAAAGAGGATAAATTCAATTGAAATGATTCAGACATTGCCATATCCTGGTTTTCCCACTGACATGCAGCCTCAAATGATGGCATTATTGACAATAGCAAATGGTACCAGTATTATTTCCGAAACAGTATTTGAAAACAGGTTTAAACATGCAGAAGAGTTGGTCAGAATGGGGGCTAATATAAAGATATTTGGAAATGTTGCTGTGATAAAGGGAGTTAAAGAGCTTACTGGTGCAAAAATCACTGCCAAGGATTTGAGGGGAGGTGCATGTTTAGTACTGGCTGGTTTAGCAGCAAAAGGAATTACAGTAGTAGAGAATGTTTACCACATAGAGAGAGGATATGAAAATTTCCATGAAGAGTTAAGAAAACTAGGAGCTGATATCAAGAAAGTTGATTAAGCAGCTTTTGCTGCTAAACAAACATAGGACAAGCAGCAGGTGATTTATATGAGAAAAAAGCACCCTTCCAAAAAAAGAAGAAAAAATATTTTACGTAGATATTTTTTATTGGCTATTATACTTATTATATTGTATTTATTCATATTTAAAACAGATTATTTTAACGTAAAGGATATAGAAGTTATTGGTAATAAGAAGTTAAGTAAGACTGATATCATAAGGGCTTCTTTATGTAACAAAGGGGAAAATATACTGAAAGTAAATATCAAAAAAGGAGAAGAGAGCATAAGGAGACTTTCTTATATTAAAGATTGTCAAATAAAGAGGAAATATCCAAATAAAGTTGTCATCCAAGTGGAGGAAAGAGAAGAAATTGTAGCGATGCCTTATATAAATTCAACTGCACTGATAGATAAGGAAGGCTATGTACTCGCCATTGAAAGGGATAGTAAAAATTTAAAGCTTCCTAAAATAATTGGATTAGATCAAATAGAAATAGAAGTTGGTGATAATGTATTTCATAAGGTTAAGATAGAAAACATAGAGCAATTTATAGGTATTGCGGAGCAATTGGGTTTACTAGAAAAGATGAAATATATAGATTTTTCAGATGAGAAAAACATAACATTTCAAATAAATGAAAATACTAATGTTGCGTTTGGTGATTTAGATAATGTAAAATATAAGTTAGACTTCCTAATTAAAATACTTGAAGATTTAGCTAAGAAAGATATCAAGGCGAAACAAATCTTTTTTAATAAGGGAGAAAATCCAGTTATTGTTACTGATAATAGGTAGGTGTAATATATGAGAAATACTAGAGGTAAAATAGCAATTGTACTGGTTTCGATATTGTTAGGAATTATATTAGCCATACAGTTTAAAACTGTAAATAAAACAGTAGGTGAAGGGGTTTTGCCTACGCAAAGAGCACAACAATTAGCAATAGAGTTGAAAAAGGTACAAGAGGAAAGGGATTCCTTAATCAAGGCGTTAAATGAGGCGGAGAGTAAAATAAAACAATATGAAAAAGGAGAAGCAGATAATGACGCTTTTGTTGAAAATCTTTATAAGGATTTGGAAAAATATAGGATGTTGGCAGGATATGTGGACTTGGAAGGTCCAGGAATTATATTAGAAATAAAGGATCCTCCTGTGGATGTTCAGTACGGGATAGATTACAGCATTGTAGATGATATTGATTTAATTCTTCAAACTATAAGCGTACTAAATGCCGCACAAGCAGAAGCTATTTCAATTAACGATCAGAGATATACTTCTTTTACGGAGGTTGTAAGAGCAGCTGATCACATAGAAATAAATGGAGTTTCTATCAATTCGCCAATAGTTATTAAAGCTATTGGGGATCCAGAGACTTTGGAATCAGCTCTTTCAATAAAAAGAGGTATTGTGTGGACTTTAAGATATTACAATTATGAGGTAAATTTGATAAAAGAAAACAATATAAAGATTCCTAAATATAGAAAGCTTGTCGAATTTGTGTATTCGAAGCCTGTAGAAGAACAGGTCAATTAGGATCTAGGTGATAGGGATGGACAGACGCAAAAAATCAAATTTAATAGTATTTGTAATTTTTGTCTTATTTGGTATTGTTCTAGGAATTCAGTTAAAGAACAAGGTACCTTCTTTTGCTCCAGTGACATTAAATTCCATTGAAATGACCAAGTCTGAGATAGATAATATAAATAAAGAGATTGAAGAATTAAAAAAGATGTTAAAGGATATGGAAAATAAAATTCAGCTTTATGAAAATAGTGCTAAAGAGAATAGGGATATCATCGATTTGCTTAATGACGAGCTAGATAGAACTAAGTTGATTGCAGGTTTTGTGAGCGTTAAGGGGCCTGGTATAATAGTAAAAATGGCAGACAATATGAGTGAAGAAGCTGCTGGACAGGAATTAGATTTAGATATAATCCATGATGCGGATGTATTGAGAATCATAAATGACCTTAAAGAAGCAGGAGCGGAAGCTATAAGCATAAATGGGCAAAGGGTATTATCCATTTCTGAAATTAAATGCGGAGGTCCTATTATAAGGATTAATGGGAAAAGCGTAGGTACGCCTATATATATTAAGGCAATAGGGGATCCTAAACTATTAAATGCAGCAATAAACGCTCCTAATACTTATGGATATGCACTTAAAAACATAGACCAATTAGTTATAGAAACTCAAGTATCAGATGAAATAGTTATTCCAGCATATATAGGCAGTATCGAGTTTAAATATGCTAAACCGATAGAAGAAGGTGATTAAATGGCTTATGCAGCAATTGGAATTCTAGTAGGAATCATTATTGGCCTTATACTTCCTTTTACCTATAGCGTTACATATTCATTATATATTTCCGTAGCCATATTAGCTTGTTTAGATTCAGTATTTGGAGGTATACGAGCTAATTTAGAAGGCAATTTTGATATAAACATATTTATATCTGGTTTTTTTGGAAACGCAGTGTTGGCAGCTTTTTTAGCTTATATAGGAGATAGGCTTGGAGTACCACTATACTATGCAGCTATTTTCACATTTGGAGGAAGGCTTTTTGAGAACTTTGCAAATATCAGGCGCATTTTAATCAAAAAGAGAAGCAAGAAGAACAATAATCCATCTTGAATTTAACTATTAGTATCAAAGTTTTGTAGAAATCCATAAAATTGATAGAAATATTGAAGGGGGTTAAGACATGTTTGATTTTGATGTTGATGTTGAAGGTTTTGCAAAGATAAAGGTTGTCGGTGTTGGAGGTGGGGGAAATAATGCCGTTAACAGAATGATTGAAAGTGGACTAAGAGGGATTGAGTTTATAGCGGTGAACACTGATAGACAAGCTCTGTATTCCTCTAAAGCAGAAAATAAGTTACAAATTGGAGAAAAGCTTACTAGAGGATTAGGTGCCGGTGCTAATCCTGAAATTGGAATGAAGGCTGCAGAAGAGAATAGAAACGAAATTATGGAAATGCTAAAAGGTGCAGATATGGTCTTTATAACTGCTGGAATGGGAGGAGGAACAGGGACAGGAGCAGCACCTGTAATAGCTGAGATAGCTAAGGAACTAGGAATACTAACTGTAGGTGTAGTTACTAAACCTTTTACTTTTGAAGGAAAGAAAAGGCAGCTTCATGCTGAAAAAGGAATTGAGGAATTGAGGCAAAAGGTTGACACTTTAGTGACTATACCAAATGATAGGTTATTACAAGTTGCAGAAAAGAAAACAACAATGGTACAAGCTTTTGCTATGGCTGATGAAGTTTTAAAACAAGGTATACAAGGTATTTCTGATTTAATTGCTGTGCCAAATTTAATAAATCTTGATTTTGCAGATGTTAAAACTATAATGTACAATCGTGGAATAGCTCATATGGGAATAGGTAGAGCTTCTGGAGAAAATAGGGCGGTAGAAGCTGCTAAACAAGCTATAAAGAGCCCATTATTGGAAACTTCAATTGATGGAGCTAAGGCGGTATTGTTGAACATAACAGGAGGAGAAGATCTAGGCCTATTTGAAGTAAATGAAGCTGCTGACTTGATCAGACAAGCTGTAGATGAAGAAGCTATTATAATATTTGGAGCGGGTATTGATGAAAATATGAAGGATGAAGTAAGCATTACAGTCATTGCTACAGGCTTTGATGACAAACCAAAGGTTCAAGATATAGTTGATATAGAACTTGATGAAGTTGCTTCCACATCTCAGTTCGATTTAGATGAGCTAGATATACCTACTTTCTTACGAAAGAGAAGAAAATAAAAAATTAAAAATTCATTCAGCGGAAAGTTCTTATTCAATAAACAGTAATAAATAGAACTTTCTGCTGTAAATTTTAAGAGAAGCTTCTTTGATTTATTAATTTTTCTATTAGAAGCTTTTCTTTATTTTTTGTCAAAAAACGTTCCTTAAAATAGAGATACGTTTTTATTTAATCTACTCATAGTGACAAATTTTTGAGAATATATTTTATATAATAAACATAAATTTATAACTATGTGAATAAGCTTTAAATATAAAGGGCATAAGGAGGTATTTGATGTATGTCTACATAGAGTATTTGCTTTTAGAGAATATGATAATAAATTTTATTATATTATATGTTACAGGAATACTTACAAGAACAAAATCTAGTAGATTTAGGTTGTTTATTGCTTCATTATTAGGGTCTTTATATATTTTTTATTTGTTTTTTCCCAATACACAATTTATGGGTGAATTTATCATTAAATTTGCTATTTCTGTTTTGATGATAGTTGTAGCTTTTAATCCAGAAAAGTTTAATCAGTTTTTGAAGCAAATTTCTGCTTTCTATCTCATATCTTTTATATTTGCTGGAACTACTATAGGCTTATATTATATTTTAAACAGCAACTTAGTGTTGTCTAATATTTCGTTTAGAACTTCTAAAGAGCTAATTAGATTTTTAATTATTGGAATTGGCCTATCTACAATACTTTTAAGGTATATATTTAGGCACCACCGAGTAAAGATGAATAAAGAAAACTTCTTGACTAGAGTAACAATAAATTTAAACAACCGAAGAGTAAACTTAGTAGCCCTTATTGATACTGGCAATTCATTGAAGGAACCAATCACACAAAAACCTGTTATAATAGCTGAATATAAAGCTATTGAACCAATTTTACCGGAGAAATTAAAGAAGCTGTATGCGGAAAATAAAGAATTTGACCTTAATGTTATTGGGAAGATAATGGAGGAAATTGGGAACGAGGTCAAGCTAAGGTTGATTCCATATAAGTCCATTGGGAATGAGAATGGGATATTAATTGGATTTAAACCAGATAGCGTAAATATATTTTTAAATGATGGGATAAAAAAGATGAAGGACGATATTATAGTAGCTATATATAACAACAAATTAGCAAATGATGAACAATATAATAGTTTGTTGCATCCAGAAATATTAGTTTAAGGGGGATAAAATTATGAATGAGCTAATTTTAAGAAGCAAATTAGTTCTATATAAGCTAATAAGCAGGCTTAAAATTTTGGAAAGTATTTTCTATATTGGTAGTGGAGAAATTCTTCCGCCACCTCTAAACCCCGAAGAGGAGAGCTATTTTTTAAAGAAGTTAAAATATGACGATAGCATAAAGAGCATTTTAATTGAAAGGAATTTAAGGTTAGTTGTATATATAGCAAAAAAATTTGAGAATACAGGAGTAGGGATTGAAGATTTGATTTCAATTGGAACTATTGGACTTATAAAGGCTGTTAATACTTTTAATCCTGATAAGAACATTAAATTAGCTACCTATGCTTCTAAATGTATAGAAAACGAGATACTTATGTATTTAAGAAGAAACAATAAGTTAAGGTCAGAGGTTTCTTTGGATGAGCCTCTAAATGTGGATTGGGATGGAAATGAATTATTATTGTCGGATATACTAGGAACTGATGGGGATACCATCTTTAAAGTTTTAGAAGAAGAGGTAGATAAAGAGCTTTTAAATCAAGCAATTGGTAGACTATCAGGGCGGGAAAAGATAATTGTAGAGTTAAGGTTTGGACTTAAAAATGGCAAGGAAAAAACCCAGAAGGAAGTAGCGGATATGCTGGGAATTTCTCAGTCATATATATCAAGGTTAGAAAAGAGAATCATAAAAAGGCTTAAAAAAGAAATGGTTAAGCTAATGTGACAGTTATTAATAGCTGTCACTTTTTTTATGTAAATTTCAAATTCAATGGATAATTTTGGATGTGAAAATTGGATTTTATTTACATTTTTTGTTTGAATAAAAAATATGATGAAGGTAATACTTAAAAAAGTAAAGGGGCAATAAACTAGAAAGGAATGAAGGTTGTGCATACAAACAAAGTTGAAATCTGTGGAGTTAATACTTCTGAATTGCCAGTGCTTACCAATGAAGAAATGCAGGAACTATTTAAAAAAATCAAAGCAGGAGATATGAAAGCTAGAGAAAAATTCATACAAGGGAATTTAAGATTGGTTTTAAGTATCATTCAAAGGTTTAATAGAAGAGGAGAAAATGTAGATGATCTATTTCAAGTAGGTTGTATTGGCCTTATAAAGGCAATAGACAATTTTGATTTGAACCAAAATGTGCGGTTTTCAACATATGCTGTACCTATGATAATTGGAGAAATAAGGCGCTATCTTCGTGACAACAATCCTATTAGAGTTAGCAGATCATTAAGGGATATTGCATATAAAGCACTGCAAGCTAGAGATCATCTGGTGAACAAAAATTTAAAAGAACCTACAATTACTGAAATAGCAGAGGAATTGAATTTACCAAAAGAAGAGATAGTTTTTGCCCTGGATGCAATTCAAGAACCTATTTCCTTATTTGAGCCTATATATCACGATAATGGAGATGCCATATATGTAATGGATCAAGTTAAAGATGAAAAATCAGAAGATGAAGTATGGCTGCAAGAGATTATGATTAAGGAAGCTATTAATAAGCTAAATAAAAGAGAAAGACATATACTTAATCTTAGATTTTATCAAGGGAAAACTCAAATGGAAGTTGCAGAAGAAATAGGTATATCTCAAGCACAAGTTTCTAGATTAGAGAAAAATGCCCTTAGACAGATGAGAAAACTAATATAATTAGCATAAGGTTAATCATTACCTCACCAAAAATTATGCATATTTTTGTGATGTAATTAAGTATATATAAATATATGAATATAGAAAAGAGGTGAGGTAATGATTAACTTATCTGAATTAAGAGAGAAGGAAGTAGTAAATATAAGAGATGGTTCCAGATTAGGATTCATATACGATTTTGAAATAGACTTAGACAGGGGAGCAGTTGTCGCCATTGTACTGCCTGGACAAGGCAAATTGCTTGGATTATTTGGGAGAAACAATGATTTAATAATAGATTGGAAGAACATTGTTAGGATTGGACAAGATATAATATTAGTAGATTTAGATATGGTAGAGAGTAAAACATTAGACAATTATAAATAGATGTAATATAATCAATTTGAGTAGGCATTGGAGGTGATAACATGAACTGCCCTTTTTGCAATTTTTCAGAAACGAAAGTAATCGATTCAAGGCCCACCGAAGAAGGACAAGCCATCAGGAGAAGAAGGGAATGCTTAAAATGCGGTAAAAGATTTACTACCTATGAGAAAATAGAACAGATTCCTCTAATAGTAGTGAAAAAGGATGGAAATAGGCAACCTTATGATAGAAATAAAATATTAAATGGTATTTTAAAGGCTTGTGAAAAAAGGCCAGTTTCTTTGAATGAAATAGAGGAAATAGTCAATGAAATAGAAAAGGAATTATATAATTCCATGGAGAAAGAGATAACCAGCCAAAAAATTGGACAAATGGTTATGGAGAGATTAAAGCAAGTTGATGAAGTTTCCTATGTTAGGTTTGCTTCTGTTTATAGACAATTTAAGGATATAAATACCTTCATGGAAGAGTTAAATAAGCTGTTAAATGAAAAATAATGAATTGGAGGTTAGCATGTTAATAGAAAAGAGCAAAAACAATCTCACATATTTTCAGTTTAAAGAGTTTACTAAATATGAACATATCTTTGATCACCTTTTTTCTTCTAGGATTGGATGGGATAAGGATAAAGGAAAGATAAAGGAACAGGTATCCAGCTTATTGAATTTACCTATAAAAAATATAATAGATGTTAAGCAAGTCCATGGAACTGAAATTGTAATAGTAGATTCGTATGATATGAATTCTGAAAAAGATCAGGTAGAGGCTGATGGACTGGTTACGAACTTACCAGGAATAGCTTTGATTACTTATCACGCGGACTGTGTTCCTGTTTATTTTGTAGATATATCAAAAAAGGTTGTTGCTTTGGCCCATAGTGGATGGAAAGGAACTTTTAATAATATATCTGGTAAAATGATAAAAACAATGATAGAACATTATAATTCTAGGAAAGGGGATATATTAGTTGGAATTGGTCCCTCAATAGGGCCTTGCTGTTATGAGGTAAAAGACGATTTAATTCAACTATTTACAAAGAGATACTCCGTTTTTAACAATATAATTAGATTTGACGGTGATAAGACATTTTTGAATCTATGGCAGGTTAACTATCTTCAAATTTTGGATGAAGGGATACCAAAAGAAAATATTATAACCTCTAATACTTGTACAAGCTGCAATGTAGATAAATTTTATTCTTATAGAAAGGAAAAAGGAATTGATAGAAGGATGGTCGCTGTTATAAGCTTAAAGTGATAGCAATAAAATTTTATACATATATTGAAAAACGCAAAATAGTTTGCGCAATAAAGCAAATTATTTTGCGTTTCTTATTGTATATAAGAAAAAATAAACAATATTATGGAGTAAAATAAGATAAAATCGGATATTATGTAGAATCTCAAATAAGCATAGCATCGATAAAATTGGCATTATAATTGCATTATAAGAAAATAGAAAAAAATTAGAAATTAATTTTGGAGGTGCTTTTATGAGAAAGGAAAATGTTAAGGTTATAATCTGGGGATTAGGTGCAATGGGCAAAGGTATGGCTGAAATGTTGCTTAAGAAAAAGGGAGTAGAAATAGTTGGAGTAGTTGGAAGAGGAGCAAAGATTGGCAAGAGCATGTATGATTTTCTTGATGTAGAAAGAGGAGATAGAGAAGATGTAATAATTGGTTCCTATGAAGATGTTATAACTGAAAAAGCAGCAGATGTTGTTTTGCTAGCAACTGATTCATTTACTAGGAATGCATTTGACAAGGTAAAATATTGTTTGGAAAAGAAAATTAACGTAATATCAACTGCAGAGGAAATGGCTTATCCACAAGCTCAAGAACCAGAACTAGCAAAAGAATTGGACAGAATTGCTAAGGAAAATGGCGTTACAGTTTTGGGAACTGGTATTAATCCAGGCTTAATGATGGATTTATTAGTAATTTTATTAACAGGTGCTTGTATAGATGTGGATCACATTAAAGCAGAAAGAATTAATAACTTGTCACCATTTGGACCAGTTGTAATGCATGAACAAGGTGTAGGAATAAGCGTAGAAGAATTTAACAGAAGAGTTCAAGAAGGTACACTAGCAGGTCATGTTGGTTTCCCTGAATCAATTAACATGATTGCTGATGCTTTAGGATGGAAATTAAGCAAAGAAGTAGAGCAAACAAAAGAGCCAATAGTATCAAATGTTTACAGGAAAGCTCCTTATGCAGAAGTTCAACCAGGAAATGTAGCAGGATGTAAGATGCTAGGATATGGTTATGTTGATGGAGAGTTAAAGATAGAAATGGTTCATCCACAACAAGTTGAACCACAATTAGAAGGAGTAGAAACAGGAGATTATATAACTATTAAAGGAACTCCAAATATAAGCATGCAAATAAAGCCAGAAGTGCCTGGAGGAATTGGAACAATTGCTATGTGTGTTAATATGATACCTCATGTTATTAACGCAAAGCCAGGACTTAAGACTATGATTGATTTGCCAGTGCCAAGAGCTATTATGGGAGACATGAGGGAATTAATTGAAGAGTAATTGAGTGTTTCATAGAATGAGATACTATCATAATCTTTATGGGTATTAGGTTATGATAGTATCTTCCATTAAATCATAGAAAGGGAGATGTATTATGGATGCAAAGAAGGGTGATTGGGTAAGAATTCATAATATTGTACTAGAAGCAGGGAAAAGGGCACCAAGCGTGCCAGAGGATACTCAAAAGGTACCATTGGAAATGTGGGTGAAAGGATTTCTTTTGAATGAATCTGCTAATATAGGTGATATAGTACAAGTTGAAACATTCATTGGCAGAAAAGTAGAAGGAACATTGGTGGAGGTAAATCCTTATTATAAACACAATTTTGGGAAATGCGTACCAGAGCTGCTTTATGTAGGGAAACAGGTGAGAGATTTAATATATGAGGACGGTGAGTTAGATGGCTAAGGATATGAGTTATGAAGCGGTAATGGGACGAAATCTTGAAATCATGAAAAAAGCAGTTGGAATAGATTATTCTAAATTTGAATCCGGTGGAATCGCATTTGATTATGAGAAGATGATGAGAGAAACTGGGTATGCTCTTGATGAAATACAAAAGATACAAGCTGAAACGGGTGTTGGCAATACACCTATATATGAATTGCGCAATTTAACTAAACTTGCTAGAAAATTCGCGCCTAAAGGAAAGGGAGCAAGAATATTTATTAAAGATGAAGCTGCTAATCCTTCAGGTAGCTTTAAGGATAGAAGAGCTGCTACTGCATGTTACCATGCAAAAAAATTAGGATATAAGGGAGTAATAGCTGCAACTAGTGGAAATTATGGTGCTGCAGTTGCGTCACAAGCAGCGATGAGAGGATTAAAGTGCATTGTAGTTCAAGAATGTTATGATTCTAAAGGAATTGGACAACCAGAAATAATAGAGAAAGCAAGAAAATGTGAAGCCTTAGGGGCTGAAGTAGTTCAGCTTACTGTTGGACCAGAATTATTCTATACTTTTTTAGTATTGTTAGAAGAAACCGGATATTTTAATGCTTCTTTGTATACGCCTTTCGGTATAGCTGGAGTAGAAACCTTAGGCTATGAGATTGCAACCCAATTTAGAGAAAGGGAAGGTAGAGATCCAGATGTAGTAGTTGTAACTAATGCAGGTGGTGGTAACTTAACAGGAACAGCTAGGGGACTTTTAAAAGCTGGAGCTAAAGATACAAAAGTAGTTGGAGCTAGTGTTGATCTTTCTGGGCTTCATATGGCTAGCGATATTCAGTTTAACAAAAAGTCTTTTACAACTGGCCACACAGGTTTTGGAATACCTTTTGCAACTTGGCCTGATAGATCAGATGTACCAAGGTCTGCAGCAAGACCCCTAAGGTATATGGATAGGTATGTAACAGTTAATCAGGGTTCTGTGTTTTATATAACAGAAGCTTTGGCTCAATTGGAAGGGCTTGAAAGAGGACCAGCTGGTAATACATCTTTAACTGCAGCCTTTAAGTTAGCTCAAGAACTTGATGAAGATCAAATAATAGTAGTTCAAGAAACAGAATACACAGGAGCAGGAAAGCATGTAAATGCTCAGTTGACTTTTGCAAAAGAAAATGGTATTGAAGTATTAATTGGAGATCCAAAGGAAGAAGTTCCAGGCAAAAATATAATACTTCCAAAGGATCCAGGGTATATTTCAGTTAAAGAGATTGACTTGGACAAGATAAGAAGGTCATATATTAGAAACTGTATAAACCATTTTGAACCAGAAAAGCTATCAGAAGAGGATATACGCTTCTTAGCTGAAGATACTAAATCTGATGAAAAGTTTGTAAAAGAAGTATTAGATGAATTAGGAGTAAAATATTAGGAGGGATCAACGGTGAAAAGGAAAGATGATTTTAACGAGAGAAGAAAACATCTGGCTCATCTAAGCGACGAAGAATTAGAACAGAGATTTTGGGAGTTGGCTGAAAAGATTGTGGATCCTTTAATAGATTTGGCATACAAAAATACTTCTCCATCAATTGAAAGGTCAGTTCTATTGCGAATGGGCTTTTCAAGTATTGAGGCAAAGGCAATAGTAGATGGAGCAATTGATAGAGGACTTCTTGGAAAAGGTGCTGGACATTTGGTATATAAGTTAGCTAAGGAGAAAAATATGGATATTAGAGAAGCTGGTTTAAAACTAGCAAATGGAGAAATGTGGGATGAAGTTGTTGCTTTATTTAATGGAGGTGAAAGATAATGGAATTAAGGCCAAATGAGAAGTTGGATATTGAATATATATTAAAGGATTTGGACAAGTATAGACCAAGAAGAAGAGGATGGACTTGGAGGAAAGGTACAGGAAAAAAAAGAAAATATGGGCAATTCGAATACTATGAAACATCTGAACCTTTGAAAAATAGCCAACCACTTCCAGCTGCTAAGTATTTTGATAATATAGATCCCCAGCCAGCTCCGGTTATAACAACTGAAATTGCATCAGGAAGATTTGAAGATGATATTAGAAGAATGAGAATGGCAGCATGGCATGGTGCTGATCACATAATGGTTATTAGAACAGCTGGTCAAAGCCACTTTGATGGTTTAATTGAAGGAACTCCTCAAGGCGTTGGAGGTATTCCTGTAACTAGAAAACAGGTTAGAGCTCAAAGAAAAGCATTGGACATGATAGAAGATGAAGTAGGTCGCCCAATAAACTACCATTCCTATGTTAGTGGTGTAGCAGGACCTGAAATTGCAGTAATGTTTGCTGAAGAAGGAGTTAATGGAGCTCATCAAGACCCACAGTATAATGTTTTATACAGAAATATTAATATGGTAAGGTCCTTTGTTGATGCAGCTTGTGCAAAGAAGGTAATGGCATGGGCAAATATGGCTCAAATAGATGGTGCTCATAATGCTAATGCAACAGCAAGAGAAGGCTGGAAAGTAATGCCTGAGCTTATGGTACAACACGCAATTAACTCAATGTACTCCCTTAAAGTAGGTATGAAAAAGGAAAACATCTGCCTTTCAACTGTACCTCCTACAGCACCACCAGCACCATGTTTGAGAATAGATTTGCCTTATGCGGTAGCTTTAAGAGATCTATTTAAAGGATTTAGAATGAGAGCTCAGATGAATACAAAATATATTGAATCTTCAACTAGAGAAGCTACAGTAACTCACGTTTTGAATCTATTGATATCTGAGTTGACAAGTGCAGATATACAATCAACTATAACTCCAGATGAAGGAAGAAATGTACCATGGCATATATACAATATGGAAGCTGTAGATACAGCTAAACAAGCCTTTGCAGGCATGGATGGATTAAAGGAAATGGTAGAGCTTAAACGAAATGAAGGACCTCTAAAAGAAAAGGTTAGAGAGCTTAAGGAAAGAGCAGTGCTCTTTATGGAGGAGATATTGGAAGTTGGCGGATATTTCAAAGCTGTTGAAGAAGGCTTCTTTGTAGATTCTGGATTCTATCCAGAAAGAAATGGGGATGGAATAGTAAGAAAGATAGATGGAGGAGTAGGAGCAGGAACAGTTGTACCAAGAGATGAAGATTACATGGCGCCAGTAACTGCTCATTTTGGATACAACAATGTGGCTCAATACGATCCTACTGCTGTAGATAATCCATCCAAGTTAATAGGTGGATGTACTTTTGAAGATCCAGATAAGATAGTATTTATTGACGAATTGGATGAAAACGATAACGTTAATGTAAGGCTAGAGGAAACAAAGGAATTAAGAAAAACTAGCTTAATTAAACCAGAAATGGAATGGACAGGAGACGGAGTAGTATTCTTTACTATGTTCTTACCAACTGAAGCAAGAGTTGCGGAAGTTGCTGCAATTGAAATAGCTAAGAAGTTAGGGCTAGAGGATGTGGAAGTTATTCACAAGGAAGTAATGCAACTAGCAGAAGGAACTAGATTGGAAGTTAAAGGTCGAGTACCATTTACGATAGATACTTCAAAACTTGTTATTCCACCAGAACCAGATATAATGTCAGATGATGAAATAAGGGCCGAAATAGAAGCTAATCCAATGAAGATAGTAGCTGCTACTGTGGGAGAAGATGAACACTCCGTAGGATTGAGAGAAATTATAGATATTAAACATGGTGGAATTGAAAAATATGGTATAGAGTGTCACTATTTAGGAACATCAGTACCAGTTGAGAAGCTTGTAGATGCAGCAATAGAGTTGAATGCTGATGCAATACTTGCTTCAACAATCATTAGCCACGATGATATTCATTATAAGAATATGAAGAAATTACATGATTTGTGTGTTGAAAAGGGAATTAGAGATAGGTTGATATTAGTAGCAGGTGGAACTCAAGTTTCAAGTGATTTGGCTGTTAAACATGGAATGGATGCAGGTTTTGGTAGAGGAACCAAAGGAGTCCACGTGGCTACATTCTTAGTAAAAAGAAGGAAAGAGATGAGAAATGAAAATTAATTTGTTAGTTGCCGAAATAGGTAGTACAACTACTGTAATAAATGCATTTGATAATATAAACAGCCCTTGTCCTAAGTTCTTGGGGCAAGGGCAAGCTCCCACTACAGTGTTAGATGGAGATGTAAATGTAGGCCTAAAGAATGCCATAGAAGATTTAAAAAAGAATTTAAATGCAGATGAAATTGTGTATGATGAATTGATTGCTACAAGCAGTGCTGCAGGCGGACTTCGTATGACTGTCCATGGACTTGTTTATGATATGACTGTAAAAGCAGCAAAGGAAGCTGCATTGGGAGCAGGTGCTAATATTAAAAGCATAACAGCTGGAAGACTGAGAAAATCAGATCTAAAGAAGATAGAGGAAATAAAGCCTAATATCATATTGATAGCAGGTGGAGTAGATTACGGAGAAAGGGATACAGCACTACACAATGCAGAACTTATTTCTGAAATGGATTTAGGAGTACCAGTAATATATGCAGGAAATATAGAAAACCATGAAGAAGTTAAAGAGCTGTTTAAGGATAAAAAATCAGAGCTGCACATTGTAGAAAATGTTTATCCCAAAATAGATCAATTAAATATTGAACCAACTAGAAAGGTAATCCAGCAGGTATTTGAAAAGCATATAATTCATGCTCCAGGCATGCAGAAGGTTAGAGATATGGTAAATGGTCCCATTATGCCTACTCCTGGTGCGGTAATGGAAGCTGCCAAGCTTTTATATGATGAAATAGGAGATTTGATGGTTCTTGATGTAGGCGGTGCTACAACGGATGTGCATTCTGTAACAGAAGGCAGTGAGGAGATAAATAGGATTTTAATAAATCCGGAACCTTTTGCTAAGAGAACGGTAGAAGGGGATTTAGGAGTTTATGTCAGCATGCCAAATGTAGTTGAGTTGATAGGTAAAGAAAAACTTGCTGAAGAATTAAATGTTACATTGGAGCAGCTAGAGAGTTTAATGGAAAATCATGCTCCTATTCCAAAAACAGAGATGGATATTTCCTTTACAGAAACATTGACCTATTATGCTGTTATAAATGCAGTAAAACGGCATGCAGGAACTTTAAGGAACATATACGGACCTTCAGGAAAGAAAACTGTCGCAGAAGGTAAGGATCTTACAGGGGTTAAGTATATAATAGGCACTGGTGGTGCGTTGACTAGGCTTCCTAATAGGATATCCATAATGGAGAAGATTCCACTAAGCAATAAGGGAAATGAGTTATTGCCTACCAAGGAAGCTAGAATATTAGTAGATAATTATTATATTATGGCCTCCCTGGGAGTTATGTCGAAGAAGTACCCAGAGGCTGCATTAAGGCTTCTAAAGGAAAGTCTTGATATTTAAAGAAAAGATAATACATCTGGCATCTGAATGATGCCAGATGTATTATCAATAGAAAGGTGATGAAGATGTATCCAAAAGTAGAGATAGATCTAAATAAATTAAGACATAATGTAAGGGTATTGGTTGAACTATGCAACAAATACAATATAGAAGTAGCAGGAGTGACAAAATTATTCTGTGGTAATCCAGAAATTGCTAAAGCATATGTAGATGGTGGAGTAAAATATATTGCTGATTCGAGAATTGAAAATTTGATAAAGCAAAAGGATATAAATTTACCAAAAATTCTAATTAGGATACCCATGTTAAGTGAAGTTGATGAAGTTGTAGAATATGCTGATATATCTCTGAATTCAGAAATAGAGACTATAAAAGCCATATCTAAGGAAGCTGTAAAAAGAGGAAAAACTCATAGTATAATCCTTATGGTGGATTTAGGAGATCTAAGAGAAGGATATTTTGAAGAGGAAGAACTTTTTGATGCAGTAAGACAGGTTCTAGAGATGGAAGGAATAAAATTAGTTGGGATAGGTACTAATCTTACCTGCTATGGAGGGGTAATACCTGACGAAAGAAACCTGGGAAGATTAGTTCAATTAGGAAACAAAATCAAAGATAAATTCAAAGTTGATTTAGAAATCATATCAGGTGGAAATTCAAGCAGTTTACATCTATTGATTAAAGGGAAAAAAGTAGATGGCATAAACATGTTGAGACTTGGGGAATCTTTAGCCTTAGGTAGGGAGACAGCTTATGGCGAAAAAATAGAGAATACTTATGATGATTGTTTTCAATTGATAGCAGAGATAGTAGAGATAAAAGAGAAACCATCGGTTCCAATTGGTGAAATAGGAATGGATGCTTTTGGAAGTGTACCAACATTTGTAGATAGGGGAATTAGAAAAAGGATGATATGCGCTATAGGTAAGCAAGATTTGGATATAGATGGTATTATCCCACAAGATGAAAAAATTATTATTCTGGGAGCAAGTAGCGATCATCTAATATTAGATGGAACAGATAGCAATATTAATTACAAAGTAGGAGATAAGGTAAGGTTCAAACTTACCTATTCAGGTATATTGAAAGTTATGACTTCTGAATATGTGAAGAAGGAAATCAAAAATTAGGAGACTTTAGGTCTCCTTATTTTTGTAGTTAATCTAATCGACTCCATGTTTTATACCTATTTGTTTTCTTGGTTAGAATGATTTGACTATTGTTCTTATCTATAATATTATAAAATATAATATAATCACGTTAAAAGCAGGTGATATATTGGATTTATTCACTATGAACATGGAAAACCAATTGAAGAAGAACGCCCCCCTTGCTGACAGAATGAGGCCTGAATCCTTAGAAGAATTTGTTGGTCAATCACATATATTAGGGGAAGGGAAATTTCTTAATAGATCTATAAAGGCTGATAGAATATATTCAATGATATTCTATGGTCCACCAGGTGTTGGCAAGACTACTTTAGCAAAGATAATAGCAAGCTCTACAAAAATGAATTTTGAAAAATTATCGGCCGTAATGGCTGGAGTAAAAGAGATTAGGGATGTTGTTAATAAAGCAGAGGAAAATTTAAAGCTGTATAATAAAAGGACGATACTATTTATAGACGAGATCCATAGATTCAACAAGGCTCAACAAGATGCCCTTCTTCCTTATGTGGAAAGGGGAATTATAATTTTAATTGGAGCTACTACTGAAAATCCATATTTTGAAGTGAATAAAGCATTGTTGTCTAGAATGATGGTAATACCCCTAAAACCTTTAGAAGATGAGGACATAATTAAGTTACTGAATAGAGCATTAATGGATGAAAAAAGAGGATTAGGAAAATTCAAAGTAAAGATTGAGGATGAAGTATTGGATTATATAGCTAAGTCTTCCAATGGAGATGCAAGAGCTGCATTGAATTCGTTGGAAATAGCTGTATTGTCAACGCCACAGGATGATGATGGTATAATTAATATAGATATGGAAACAATAAAAGAATGCCTATTAGCAAAATATGTAAAATACGATAAGACTGGCGATGAGCATTACGATACCATTTCAGCTTTTATAAAGAGTATGAGGGGTTCAGATCCTGATGCAACCTTATATTGGCTTGCTAAGATGATTGAAGCAGGTGAAGATCCTAAATTTATAGCAAGAAGAATAATAATATGTGCATCTGAAGATGTAGGCAATGCAGACCCTCAGGCGTTAAGTGTTGCAGTTTCAGCTTTTAACGCAGTAGACGTAATAGGGATGCCTGAAGGTAGAATTCCTCTAGCTCAAGCAGCCTGTTATGTGGCTTGTGCCCCAAAGAGCAATGCAGTTTATGTTGGGATAGAAAAAGCTCTGGAGGATGTGAGGAATAAGCCTGCAGGTCAAGTTCCATTACATTTGAGAGATGCTTCATATAAAGGGGCTTCCAAGCTAGGCCATGGGAAAGGATATAAATATCCCCATGACTATGATGGTTCCTATGTGAAGCAACAGTATTTACCTGATGAGTTTGTGAATGCAAGATACTATAAGCCATCAGAAAACGGGTATGAAAGAAGGATTAAAGAGTATTTAAATAAAATATTTGACAATAAAAAATGGTAATAATATTATAATGTTTATGAAGCAATTATTGTCAAATCCTTAGGTTTTAGATAAATGATTCACATAAACAATCTGATGAAGGAGTGATATACATATGAAGGTAACTGTTAAGGAGATATTTGCAAATCCAGATACATATTTTGATAAGGATATAGTAGTTGAAGGATGGATAAGAACATTAAGGTCTTCAAAGAAAGTAGGATTTATAGAGCTTAATGACGGAACTTTTTTTACTAATTTGCAGATAGTTTTTGACGAAAGTATTGATAATTTTGAAGATGTTAAAAAGTTTACAATAAGCAGTGCTATAACTGTAAATGGTATTCTAGTTAAAACAGAAGGGACTAAGCAACCTTTTGAAATTCATGCTAAGGAAATTAGGTTAGAAGCAGATTCAGATAGGGATTATCCTTTACAGAAGAAAAGGCATACTTTTGAATTTTTAAGAACAATTGCACACTTAAGGCCAAGAAGCAATACTTTTAGTGCTGTATTTAGGGTAAGGTCTATACTTGCTTATGCTATCCATAAGTTTTTCCAGGAGAGGGGATTTGTTTACGTACATACTCCAATAATAACTGGTAGCGATGCAGAAGGTGCAGGAGAAATGTTTAGGGTTACAACCCTCGATTTACTCAATGTACCAATGACTGAAGATAACAGCGTGGACTTTTCAAAGGACTTCTTTGGCAGGGAAACAAACCTAACAGTTAGTGGCCAGTTGGAGGCAGAAGCTTATGCTTTAGCCTTTAAAAAAGTTTATACCTTTGGACCTACATTTAGAGCAGAAAATTCTAATACTGCACGACATGCAGCTGAGTTTTGGATGATTGAGCCTGAAGTAGCTTTTGCAGATCTAAAGGATAATAGGGACCTTGCAGAGGATATGATGAAATATATAATCAATTATGTTATGGAAAATGCACCAGAGGAGATGAAGTTTTTCAATTCCTTTATAGATAAGGGGTTAATAGACAGATTAGAAAACATAGTTAACTCCCAGTTTGCTTGCATAACTTATACTGAAGCAATTGATATTCTAAAAAAATCTAAGGAGAACTTCCAATTCCCAGTAGAATGGGGAATGGATTTACAAACTGAGCATGAAAGATATATTTCTGAAAAGGTATTTAAGGGGCCAGTGTTTGTCATAGACTATCCAAAGGATATAAAGGCTTTTTATATGAGATTAAACGATGATGAAAAGACAGTTGCTGCTATGGATTTATTAGTTCCTGGTGTTGGAGAGATAATAGGAGGTAGTCAAAGGGAAGAAAGGTATGAGGTATTAGAGAGAAGAATGGATGAATTAGGAATGAATAAAGAAGATTATTGGTGGTATTTAGAGCTAAGGAAGTATGGCGGAGTTAAGCATGCCGGATTTGGATTAGGTTTTGAAAGAGCTATAATGTATTTGACTGGTATGTCAAATATTAGAGACGTAATACCTTTCCCAAGAACTGTGAAATCTGCTGAGTTTTAATATTAGCCTTGAATAAATTTGGGTTATTTGCTATAATACTTCATAAACAACAAGAAAAGTAAAAACGATGACAGGAAGCAGTAAGCCTGGAATTGATTTCAGAGAGCTGTTGGGTGGTGCAAAACAGCATCAATTTAGGCTGAACTCGTCCTTAAGTTGCTAAGGTGAATTTAGTAGCTTTAGCCGGTTTATTTCCGTTATCAATTTGAGTGGATAGATTTTATAATCTATCAATTAGAGTGGTACCGCGGAAAGTAACCTTTCGTCTCTAATATTGACGAAAGGTTTTTTTATTATACATAGAGACAATATATAAGGAGGAGGAAATATGAAAGAGTATAATCCAAAGGAAATAGAGAAAAAGTGGCAAGATATTTGGGAAGAAAAGAGAATTTTTGAAGCGAGCAATGATACTACAAAGAAGAAATTTTATGCTTTAATTGAGTTTCCTTATCCATCAGGGCAAGGATTGCATGTTGGTCATCCAAGACCTTATACTGCAATGGATATAGTTGCAAGAAAGAGAAGATTTGAAGGATACAACGTGTTATTTCCAATTGGATGGGATGCTTTTGGTTTACCTACTGAAAATTATGCTATTAAGAATAAAATTCATCCTAGAATAGTCACTGAACAGAATATAAAAAGGTTTAAAGAACAGCTAAAATCCATTGGATTCTCTTTTGATTGGTCGAGGGAGGTAGATACTACAGATCCTAAATACTACAAATGGACTCAGTGGATATTTTTAAAGCTATTTGAAAAGGGATTAGCTTATAAGAAGGAAATGCCTATAAACTGGTGTCCATCATGTAAGGTAGGGCTTGCCAACGAAGAAGTAGTAGGTGGAAAATGCGAAAGATGCGGTAGTGATGTAGTTAGAAAGGTAAAGAATCAGTGGATGTTGAAAATAACAGAATATGCTGACAGATTAATTGAAGATCTAGAAACAGTTGACTATATGGATAAGATAAAAGCTCAGCAGATAAATTGGATAGGACGCTCTAATGGAATGGAAATTGATTTCAAGATAAGTGGCAAGGAGGATGTTTTAAGAGTATTCACAACTAGACCTGATACAATATATGGAGCCACTTATATGGTTATTGCACCAGAGCATCCTATAATAGATAAATATAAGGATATAATTGAAAATATGGATGAAATAGAGAAATATAGAGAATATGTTAGCAAGAAATCTGATATTGAAAGGACTGAACTTTCTAAGGAAAAGACAGGCGTGGAAATAAAAGGGTTAAAGGCAGTTAATCCTGTAACAAATAAGGAAATCCCGATCTGGACTTCTGATTATGTTTTGATGAGCTATGGCACAGGGGCCATAATGGCTGTTCCAGCTCATGACACTAGAGACTGGGAGTTTGCTAAAAAGTTCAACTTACCTATTGTGGAAGTAATAAAGGGTGGAAATGTAGAGGAAGAAGCTTATACGGATACAGAGCATGGAATAGTGGTAAACTCAGAAATTATAAACGGACTAGAAGTAAAAGAAGCTATAGAAAAGATTAGTGATTGGCTTGAAGAAAATGGACTAGGGAAAAGGAAAGTTAATTATAAGCTTAGGGATTGGGTATTTTCAAGACAGAGATATTGGGGAGAACCTATACCTTTGGTCTACTGTGAAAAATGCGGATGGGTACCAGTACCTGAAGATGAACTACCAGTAATGCTACCTGAAGTAGAACATTATGAACCTACTGATACTGGTGAATCACCATTAGCAAATATTAGAGAATGGGTAGAAACTACATGTCCAAAATGCGGCGGAAAGGCAGAAAGGGAAACTGACACTATGCCTCAGTGGGCAGGTTCTTCTTGGTATTTCTTAAGATATGTAGATCCTCATAATGATAAAGCCTTAGCTAGCAAAGAGGCTCTTGATTACTGGTTGCCAGTGGATTGGTACAATGGAGGTATGGAACATACTACCCTACATTTGCTATATTCTAGATTTTGGCATAAATTCTTGTATGATATAGGAGTAGTTTCTACTGTTGAACCTTATAAGAAGAGAACATCTCATGGAATGATACTTGGAGAAAATAACGAAAAGATGTCTAAGTCAAGAGGAAATGTTGTAAATCCAGATGATATTGTAAGGGAATATGGTGCAGATACATTAAGGACCTATGAGATGTTTATTGGCGATTTTGAAAAGAGCGTGCCATGGTCAGATAATGGTGTGAAGGGATGTAGAAGATTCCTTGAGAGAGTATGGAGATTACAGGAAATAGTAGTACCTGGAGATAGCTATACTAAAGAATTGGAAACAAAAATTCATAAGACTATTAAGAAGGTAAGCGAAGACTATGAAACATTGAAGTTTAATACTGCAATTGCAGCATTGATGTCATTGTTAAATGATTTCAACAGCCAAGGTAAAATAACTGCTGCTGATTTTAAAACATTCTTAATACTATTAAATCCAGTTGCACCTCATATAACAGAGGAGTTATGGCAGATTTGTGGTTTTGAAGGCATGTTGCATGAAAGCAAATGGCCTGTTTACGATGAGGAAAAAACTATAGAAGAACAAATAGAAATGCCAATACAAATCAATGGAAAAGTTAGAGGAACAATAATGGTTCCTGTAGATTCTACAGAGGATATGATTAAAGAAAAGATTAGGGAGAATGAAAATCTAATGAGATATTTAGAAGGTAAACAGATTGTTAAAGAAATATTTGTTAAAGGAAAGATATACAATATTGTAGTTAAATAGACTTTGCTATACAGTTTTCTGTATAGCAAAGTTAATGTTTATTTATTTTTTGAACAAATCATAAGCTTGCTATTTAAATTCTAAAATATGTACATAATATATAATGTTGTACTAAAAAGTTAGGTATATGTTATAATTTTGTTGAAGATGGACAATTTATTTTTAACCGGAGGTGTGTTACATGAGAAAAATTTTAGTAACAGGTGCATTGGGTCAGATTGGCTCTGAACTAACCATGAGGTTAAGAGAGGAGTATGGTAAAGATAATGTAATTGCCAGCAGTAGAAAAGTTAAAGAAGGTTTCGAAGAAGTAATTGAATCTGGGCCATTTGAGATAGTAGATGTAGTTAATGGGAAACAAATTGCAGAAGTTGTTAGAAAACATAATATCAATACTATTGTACATTTAGCAGCTATATTGTCAGCAGTAGGAGAAAAAAATCCTCAAGCTGCTTGGGATATTAACATGAATGGACTATACAATGTGTTGGAAGTAGCTAGGGAAGAAAAATGTTCTGTATTTACACCCAGTTCAATAGCTGCATTTGGAGATTCTACACCTAAGGATAATACACCTCAAGAAACAATTCAAAGACCTAATACTATATATGGAGTAAGCAAGGTAGCAGGTGAATTATTATGCGATTACTATTATCATAAGTTTGGAGTGGATACAAGAGGAGTACGTTTTCCTGGGTTAATATCCTATAAAACTCTTCCTGGTGGAGGAACAACAGATTATGCAGTTCATATCTATTATGAAGCTTTAAAAAACAAGAAATATACATGTTTTATTGCTGAAGGAACAAAGATGGATATGATGTATATGCCAGATGCGTTAGACTCCATAATACAGCTAATGGAAGCAGATCCATCTAAACTTAGATATAGAAATGCATACAATATTACAGCCATGAGCTTTGCACCAGAGGAAATTGCTGCTTCAATTAAAAAATATATTCCTGAATTTGAAATGGATTATGATGTGGACCCTGTAAGACAGGCTATCGCAGAATCATGGCCAAATTCTCTTGATGATTCAGCTGCGAGAGAAGATTGGGGTTGGAATCCAAAATATGATTTAGATGCTATGACAAAAGATATGTTAGAAAAATTAAGAGTAAAACTTGGATTATAAAAGATGTTATCAAGCAGTCAAGGTCTATAACAATGGACCTTGGCTGTTTAATTTTTTGTATTCTTTAGTCTCAATCAACATAATATTTTTCTAATATCTATTTATATAAGGCTACTTAACTAACATAAAATAGTAATACTTAATAATAGAAATCAAAGGGGGGCAGAAATTGAAGGGGCTTATACTTTGTGGAGGGATAGACAGAAAGCTAAATCCTATCACTTACTCAATTCCAAAACAGTTAATCCCAATAGGAAATAAACCATTATTAGTTTACACTATAGAGTTGTTATTAAAATCTGGAATAGACCAATTAGGAATAGTAGTAAATGAATTTAATAAACCGATATTTAAAAGGGTATTGAGGAATTATTTTGAAGAGGAATTCCATTACATAATCCAATATGAACCTAAGGGGATAGCCCATGGTTTATTATTTGCTGAAGAATTTATCAGTGAAGAAAAATTTATCATGGTATTGGGAGACAATCTTTTTGATTTCGATTTAAAAAATTTTGTATTGAATTTCCAATCAGAGGATATAAATTGTAAAATTTTATTAAAAGAAGTAGAAGAACCTGAAAGGTATAGAGTTGCATATATTGGTGATGAAAAGATAATTGATTTAGTGGAAAAAACAAAGATGGCTTTTAGCAATTGGGCTGTTACAGGTTTGTATGCTCTGGATAAACATATTTTTAAGGCTTGCAAAAAAATAAAACTTTCCAACAGGGGCCAATACGAAATAACTGATGCTATAAAGTGGTTATTACAAAATGGATATTCTGTAAGGTATGAAATACTAAAGGGAAATTGGAGAGATATAGATAATCCTACAGATCTAATAAATCAGAATATCGATATATTATCTTCCATAGAAGAGAGTATAATGGGAGAAGTAGTCAAATCTCATGTTACAGGTAAAATAATTCTTGGCCCAGGATCTGCAATATACAATAGTACAATAAGAGGACCAGTAGCTATTGGAGAGAATACAATTATCAAAAATTCATATATTGGACCTTATACTTCCATAGGAAATAGAGTAAATATTGATAGGTCTAATTTAGAGAATTCCATTATTCTGGATGGATGTAACATAATGGGGGTAGAAGATACAATTGACTCCTCTATTATCGGAGAAGCTTCTATACTCTGGGGAAGTCAAGGAATGAAGAAAGTATGCAAAGTTATAGTAGGAAGGAATAGTAAAATATATTTCACTTTATGATTTATTCCATTATGTTAATTTTAGATATAAGCATAGACTGCAAGTAAATTAACCATCTCCATGATACCAAAATATTATTCTTAAAATTAAGTGAATTCATTTAGGACAAATTATTAATTAATAGTAAATACCATAATCAACACCTTTCATAAAACTAAGTTGCCAAATTTAAATTTAGAAAAGTAACCAAATACATAATATGTCAATATAATGGTAGTGAAAAGACACAATTATATATTAGAAGGAAGGAGATGTTATTATGGCAGTTTACTATCAACCAGGTGGTAGAAGCAAATGTAAAGGAGAAAAGAATGATTGTCATTCATCTATAGATTGCAAGCCCAAATTGATCGTAGCTGAATGCAATAACTTAACTGGAGCAAGTGGTATATCTGTAGTTGCTTTAGGTGATGTTGTAACTCCTAGAAATATAGGTAGTTTAACAGTAAGAGATTTACAATGCTTCAAGAGACCAAGTATAAGACTTGATGTGACAGCTACAATCACAGTAAACGCAGCTCTTGCTGCAGATACAGTTATAACATTTAGAGTATTTAAGCGATGCGGAGACGAACCAGAAATCGAAGTTCAATCCTTTGATGTATCTTTTGGATTAGCTCTTGTAGCTGGAGCTTCAATTCCAGTAGCTTTCAGTGTATGTGATCACGACGGTTGTGTATCAGATTGCTGCACATATAGGCTTACAGTAGAAGCAACTGCTACTGCTGCAGTAGCTGCTGCATTAAATGTTAACCAAGGAACTATTTCTGCTATAGTTTCAGATATTTGCTAGTGAAGTATAGATGCATTAAATAAAACATTACTTCTTATATTTCTCATAATTAACATTAAGTATTAAAGCATAACTTATAATATAAATTCTCCTTTCTAGGAATATTCTTTAGAAGATAAACTAGAAAGGAGAATTAATTATTTTTACCAAATTCTAAAGAATCCTTTTTTATCATTGGATTTTTCTTCTATGTTTTCTACTTTATCTTTTAGCAATTTTATGTCAGCTTTTATATCATCCAGCTGTTTTTGCATTTCTTTTAATGTACTCTTTAGATTATCAAATTCTTCTACGTTAATATCAAAGTCTAACTCGTTTTCAGCTTGTTCTAAAGCCATATTATTAGTTTCATTATTATTGTTTAAGTTTTCTAATTCATTGGAGTCTTTTTTTGCAGTTTCTTTTAATTCATCGAAGTAGACAGAAACCACACCATTATCTATGTTCCCATAATAATGGTTTACCTTATTATGGGACTTATTTAATGAATGGTCATAGTATCTAATTAGATGTATAGGGTATTGTTTAACATAAGTTTCATCTTCTAAAGTCCAAGTATTACCATAATCTAAAGAGGTAAAATTGAAAACTTTCTCTTCTGATATGCAGACTATGTGTAAATTGTTATTTTTTTCAACCATAAGGGCAGGGTAGTTATTTCCTAGAATTTTGGGCAAATCGATTTCTTTCCATTGGAATTTATTGTTTCCAACAGAAGAAAAATGCTTATATTTAAGAAAATAATTTTTATTATTTGAGCTATACCATAGTATGTGCACATTGTTCTGCGAGTCAACAAACAGATATGGAAGGATATTATTAAATGAAGAAGATGAAATTTGAGTAGGAACGGTAGTCCATATCTTTGTGAAAGCATTAAAAAATAAGTAGTAGATATTGTAGTTGTTATATTCCTTTCCACTATATACTAAATATATATTTCCAAAACCATCGCTGTCGATATAAAATGGATCCAGTACTTTTTCTGAAAATATATTAGCCACTATATGTTTTTTTGTACTATCCTTATCCTTTATAATGTGTTCGATAGTCCATAAACTTAAGTTTATTATATTAGTGGAAGCATAGAATACGTTTATTGTGTCCTTATGTATAAATAGAGTCAAGTATCTATAGATATTAGAGTGCACATCCAATTTTCCAATTAAGTTTTTTTGCCAGTTATCTTCGGTATACATACAGTAGATAAGTTCACCACTCTCATGTAAATAGATCAAATGTAATCTGTTGTTATCATCTAAGGCAGCTGAGAAATCTAATACACCCTTATCTATTGTTATTTGACTATTATCTTTATTGACTTTATTCATTATTAAGTTTTTCTCATCATCCTTTAATAAGATAAAGGACTGTTCTAGCGAATCTTTAAAGAAAATACTTTCTTTTAATTTGCTGTTTGTTTTCATTTATATCCCCCTTTATGTATTTATTTAGGGCTTAAGCAAAATCATATATCATGATTGCTTTACCTTATTCGTAATGATAAGGAGTTAATAAATATAAAAATAGGTTATGCAACATTAGAGCACAATTGAATAATATATAATAAAGGATTTTGCAAGTTTATTTTCAGATATACAAAGCTTTAAAAAATCACAAATCTTTGTTTATTTCATAATATGAAAGTAGAAATAGTTTTATTAAATAAAAGGAGTGAAAAAAATGAGTGAAAATAAATATCTTTACGATATCGACGAAAAGCTAGAGTTTGACTTAAATCAAATAAGAGAAGTAGACTGTGTTATTGTTGATAAAGTATACGCACAGTGTCAAAGTAGACAATGCTTCCCTTCAGTAGAAGCAGAAATTGGGACTGGTACTTTTAGTTCAATAAAGTTTGAACCAGGCTTTATTTTACCTGGTACTCTAAGAATAGATGACTTGCCAAACAAACCAAACTTCAGAAGAGTGAGATTTACCCTAAGAATACCTTATAGAATAATTTTGACAGATGGAACGGTTCTTGAAAGAAATTTACCAGATATTTCTAAAGACATTGTGTTATTTATGCCTGAAGCTAGGGATGAATTTCAATTTAACATTGTTGTAGAAACCAGCTCCAAAGTATTAGGTCAACCTATAGTAATGGATGGTAGAGTAACTTTTGCAGTAGGAACATTTATAATAATAAAAGTAGTGGGTAGAGTTCAACTTTTAATACCTACATTTGGATTCTGTCCTGAACCACCACCATGTCAGGATTTCGAACCAGAAGATGTATGTAATGATTTTGATAACCAACCTTTCCCAGTATTTTTCCCACTTCAATATGGGGATATATATTGTGAAGATTAATATGAGGGGCTTAGGCTCCTTTTTTTATTTTATTTACAATGTAGAATTGAATTTTATAAAATTAAGATTGTTAATAAAAACGATAGAATGTTGACAAAAATAGTAGGATATAATATACTATAAGAGAATGTCGAGTAATTTGGTGGGAATTAAAAGAGGTGTTCTTAATGAAATTATCTACTAGAGGTAGATATGGGCTAAAGGCAATGTATCAGTTAGCTTTACATTATGGTGAGGGTCCAATACCTTTAAATATTATTGCAAAAAAACAGGGACTTTCTGAAAATTATTTAGAGCAATTGTTTTCTGCCCTGAGAAAAGAAGGGCTTTTATGTAGTATAAGAGGAGCACAAGGTGGTTATATGTTGGCTAAACATCCTAAACACATAACTGTAGGCCATATACTACGTACTCTTGAAGGAAATATGGCTCCAGTTGATTGTGTGGTGGATGATTCTAAGGTATGCGATAAGGAAGATGAATGTGCAACTAGGTTTGTTTACGCTCAAATCAACGAAAGTATAAACAATGTAATTGACTCAATTTCCTTGCAGGATATGATTGAAAATCAAAAAAAGAACAAAATGAATAAATGAGTTTAGGAGGATTTTAGTATGGATAGATACATTTATATGGATAATGCTGCTACTACTAGAGTTAAGCAAGAAGTTTTAGATGAGATGTTACCATATTTTACAGAGAATTATGGGAACCCATCTAGTATCTATACTTTAGGGAGCAAATCTAAAAATGCGATTGAAATAGCAAGGGAAAGAGTTGCTAAAGCGATCAATGCTGATCCAAAGGAGATATATTTTACAGCTGGAGGATCAGAAGCTGATAACTGGGCAATAAAAGGAGTTGCTTTTGCAAACAGAAATAAAGGTAACCATATAATTACAAGTAAAATTGAACATCATGCTGTTTTACATACTTGTGAGTATCTGGAAAAACAAGGGTTTAAAGTTACTTATCTTGATGTAGATGAATATGGAGTTGTAGACTTAGATCAGCTTAAGAATTCAATAACTGAAGACACTATATTGATTACCATAATGTTTGCTAATAATGAAATTGGGACTATTCAACCTATAAAGGAAATTGGTCAAATTGCAAAAGAACATGGCGTTTATTTCCATACAGATGCGGTTCAAGCTGTTGGACATGTAAAAATTGATGTAGATGAATTAAATATAGATTTATTATCTATGGCTGCACATAAGTTTTATGGACCAAAAGGTGTTGGAGCTTTATATGTAAGAAAAGGTGTAAAAATAGATCCTTTAATTGCAGGAGGAGGACAAGAAAGAAATAGAAGAGCCGGTACAGAAAATGTGCCAGGAATTGTAGGAATGGGTAAAGCTATAGAACTAGCTTATGAGCATTTAGAAGAAAACAATGAAAGGCTAATAAGGTTGAGAGATAAGCTTATTAAAAAGGTATTTGAGAACATAGATCATGTAAGGCTTAATGGGCATCCAACAAATAGACTTCCAGGCAACGTAAATTTATGTTTTGAGTTTATTGAAGGTGAATCAATGCTACTTAGCTTAGACATGGAGGGAATAGCTGCATCCAGTGGTTCTGCTTGTACTTCCGGATCATTAGATCCTTCTCATGTTCTTTTAGCTATAGGTTTACCTCATGAAATAGCCCATGGATCTTTAAGATTATCACTTGGAGATTTTAACACTGAGGAAGAAGTAGATTATGTGGTTGAAAAGTTAACTGAAATTGTGGCTAGATTGAGGGCTATGTCTCCGTTATACGAAAAGGCTAAGAAGGAGGGAAAATAAATGTATTCAGAAAAGGTGATGGATCATTTTAGAAATCCAAGGAATGTAGGAGAAATAGAGGATGCAGATGGAATAGGAGAAGTTGGAAATCCTAAATGTGGAGATATAATGAAGATGTATCTAAAAATAGAAAATGGAGTTATAGTTGATGCCAAATTTAAAACTTTTGGCTGTGGTTCAGCTATAGCTTCTTCAAGTATGGCTACTGAAATGATTAAAGGAAAAACTATAGAAGAAGCAATGAAAGTAACAAATAAAGCAGTAGCTGAAGCATTAGATGGGCTACCTCCTATAAAGATGCACTGTTCAGTTTTAGCAGAGCAAGCTATTAAATCGGCTTTATTAGACTATTCTAAGAGACATAATGTGCACATTGAGGGTTTAGAAGATTTTGAACCAACTGATCCTCATGACCATTAATTTTTATTTAAAGGCTATACTCCTTAGTTTAAGCTTTATATAAATAAAATTGGATATTTCTAGTCTTGATATTTATCCTATATTGAGGCAAAATATTAATATATCCAAAGAAAAGGGGTATAGTCGTGATACGATATAAGCAGCTTATAACATTAAAAATTATAGATAAAAATTCCAAAGAAACTATAGGAAAAATTGAAGATGTAATTTTTTCAAAGGATTATAAGACGGTTGATTATTTAATTATTAAGAATGGAAATCTTATCAAAAATAAAGCTATAATAAGGTATGATGATATAGAGTTTATAAACAACAATCAAATTATTTATAAAAAAGATATAAGACAACTTAAAGAAAAGTTAGAAAGAAATATTTATAGTGAATACGAAGGTTCCCAAATTTTTAAAAAGGAAATTAAGGATGAAAACGGTGAATGTATAGGATTTGTAAGGGACATAGTGATAAATAAAGAGAATGGAAAAGTTGATGGATTTATCATTACTGAAGGATTACTAGAAGACCTTATTAAAGGAAGAAATTATTTGCCTCTCCTTGATAACGTAGTTATAGATGAAAAAGCTATAAACATTAGAAGCAATATATTAATATGATTTTACAAAAATATCTACGGTTGTAAAAAATATATAGACTAAATAATGTACAAATGAAAAAAATAGTAATATATAAAATCAAAGGAGAGGATGCTAATGAATAAGGATAACATTAGAAATGGTGTTATAGTTGGCAGTGTGGTAGGATTGTCTGTAGGAATGCTAGTAGCAAGCACTACAAAAGACAATCCAAAGAAGAAAATAATGAGAACAGCAAAGAAAGCAAAATCTACTTTGGTAAATGGTATAAGTTCATTATTGGGATAGACATTAGTCTATCCCAAAATAAAGATATGGTGATAGTATAATGAGTGGGCAAATTTCTATTTTAAACAGAGGATTATTTTTTTTAATGTTTTTTTTCATGTTTTTGTTTATTTATTATTTTGTTCATATATGCAATAGGTTTGTAGATGAGGATAAACAGATAAGGATTAGTAGAAAAAGGGCATTTCAAATCTTATTTGTAATTTTAGTGATGTACGTTATTTATTCTTTAATACAGAAATATGAAATTATATCTAACATTTTATTTACCGTAATCATATCTCTTATTTTTTCTTATCTATTAAATCCAGTAATAAATTATCTAGAAAGACACAACATTTCAAGGGGTTTAGGAATAATATTATTGTACATAGTTGTATTTGGAATAATTATTGCTATTTCTGTTTCATTTATACCTAGGCTTGGCAATGAACTTAAAGAGGTATTGATGGTTTTGCCTAGCTATTTTAGTACAATAACCGACTTTTTTAAGGATCTGTATGATAAGTATTATAATTTAGAAAACATAGCCCCTATAATTGAAAATGTTGAAGGTTTAATATTTGATAATATTAACAGATTGCAAGAGGTATTGCTTACCAGCATGACCAAATTGTTTACTGGAGTAGGAAGTTTACTCAATAGAATGATCAGTTTGGTTTTAATACCTATTTTAACCTTTTATTTTCTTAAGGATAAGGACAAATTGATCAATCAGGTATTTTTAATAATTCCAAAGAATAAAAGATCAGAAATAAAAGAGTTACTGACACAAATAGATAAATCCTTAAGTCAATTCGTAAGAGGTAGGTTGATATTAGCTATATATGTTGGAGTAGCAACAACAGTGGTTCTACTAATATTGGATATAAATTTTGCAATAGTAATTGGTCTTCTTACCGGTATAGCAGATATCATACCTTATTTTGGTCCGTTTCTGGGATTTGTTCCTGCAGTATTATTTGCTTTTTTAGATAGTGCAACAAAAGGTATCTGGGTAGCGGTCATATTCATCCTAATTCAATGGGTAGAAAATAACGTTTTGGGACCTAAGATTATTGGTGATACTACTGGTCTACATCCTATAACTGTATTGTTATCACTTATAATAGCTGGGAATATCTATGGAGTATTGGGGATGGTATTTGTTATTCCTGTAGTATCTATATTAAAAATACTCTTTGGTTTCTTCATAGATAAAGCTAGGAAAAGAAGGCTAACAAATAGGTAGTTTATGGATTAGTTGGTTGACAAAAATAAAAGGATAAATTATAATCCAAATATAGATATATGCTTGGATGTCGTCCCTTTTTTTGGGACGAATTTTTTTAAAATTTCGTTAAGAGGTGAATAAAATTGAAAAATATTGGTTTACACGAGATAAGGAAAGAATATATAAACTTTTTTAAAGGGAAGGAACATTTAGCGCTAAAAAGTTTTTCTTTAGTACCTAAGAATGACAAGAGCTTATTGCTAATAAATGCAGGTATGGCACCATTGAAACCTTATTTTACAGGAGAGAAAGAACCACCAAGTAAAAGAGTTACAACCTGCCAAAAATGTATTAGAACAGCGGATATTGAGAAAGTAGGGAAAACAGCTAGGCATGCTACTTTTTTTGAGATGTTGGGAAACTTTTCCTTTGGTGATTATTTCAAAAAAGAAGCTATTAAATGGGCATGGGAGTTTTTAACTCAGGTATTAGAGATTCCTGAAGAGAAGTTATGGGTATCTGTATATGAAAAGGACTATGAGGCCTATGAATTATGGAATAAAATGATCGGTGTGCCAGAAGAGAAGATTGTTCTTTTAGGAAAAGAAGATAATTTCTGGGAACTAGAAGTAGGACCTTGTGGGCCTTGTTCAGAAATTTATGTGGATAGAGGAGAAAAGTACGGCTGTGGAAAGGAAACATGTAAACCAGGATGCGATTGCGATAGATATATTGAAGTTTGGAATTTAGTGTTTACTCAATTTGATAAGGATGAGAATGGAAACTATAATCCATTAAAAAATCCAAATATAGATACTGGAATGGGTCTTGAAAGAATGGCTACAGTTTTGGAAGAGGTAGATAGCATATTTGAAGTAAAGGAAATCAAAAAGATCTTAAAAGTTGTAGAAAAAGAGTCAGGGAAAATCTATGGAGAAGATGAAAAAGCGGATGTCTCCATTAGAGTTATTACAGACCATGTAAGAGCTATGACTTTTTTAGTTGCAGATGGAGTGCTGCCTAGCAACGAAGGAAGAGGATATGTTTTAAGAAGGCTTATAAGAAGAGCAGCAAGACATGGTAAGCTATTAGGTATTGAAAAAACATTCCTTCATAGAGTTGTTTCTGCTGTAATTGATTCATGGCAAGTAGAATATACTGAGTTAAAGGAAAAGGAATCCTATATTAAGAAGATTATAAGTACAGAAGAAGAGAAATTCCAAGAGACAATCCATCAAGGATTAACCATATTGGAAAATTATATTCAAGATATGATGAAAAACAATGAGAAGTATTTGGATGGGGAAAAGGCATTTAAACTATATGATACCTACGGTTTTCCATTGGATTTAACTAAAGAGATTTTAGAAGAAGAAGGATTAGCTGTAGATGAAAAAGGTTTTAATGAATACATGGAAGAACAAAGAAAAAAAGCTAGAGCAGCAAGAGAAAAATTATCCGATTCAGGCTGGAAAAATACCAATGTAATAGATTTGCAACAACAATATAATACTGTTTTTAAAGGCTATGACTGCCTTTCAACAGAATCAAAAGTAATTGGAATATATGTAGATGGCAATCCTGTTAACATAATAAATGAAGGAGAAGAAGGAATACTTATACTAGATGAAACGCCATTTTATGCAGAAAGAGGAGGCCAAGTTGCTGATATAGGATATATTAAAAAAGAAGGATTTGAAGCTAAAGTAGAAAATACACAATATACAAAGGATGAAACAATTGCTCATTTTGTGAAAATAAAAGAAGGTAGCCTAGAAGTTGGAGACAAAGTAATTGCAGCTGTAGATTCAAAAAACAGAAGGGACATTATGAGAAATCACTCAGCTACTCATTTGCTCCACAGGGCATTAAAGGATGTTTTGGGAGAACATGTAAATCAAGCAGGATCATTGGTTGCTGCTGATAGATTGAGATTTGATTTTACCCACTATGAAGCAGTGAATGAAGAGCAATTAAAACAAATAGAGAGAATTGTTAACGAAAAAATACTTGAACAATTAGATGTTAAAACAGTTGAAACATCTTTAGATGAAGCTGAACGCATGGGTGCTGTTGGTTTGTTTGAAGATAAATATAAGGATAGAGTTAGAGTAGTACAGATGGGTGAATACTCAAAAGAGCTTTGTGGTGGTACCCATGTTGATAATACAAGTAATATAGGTATCTTTAAAATAATTAGCGAATCCAGTATCGCATCAGGAGTAAGGAGAATAGAAGCTATTACTGGAAGGGCAGCTTATGAGTATTTATTAGAGTTAGAATCTAGCATGGATAAGATCAGCAACTTATTGAAAGCTGACAGAAGGAATGCAGTTTCAAAAGTTGAAAGCTTAATTGAAGAATTGAAGATAAAAGAAAAAGAAATCAATACTTTAAAGAGCAAAATGGCTAAATCTATAGCTGAAGATATTTTAGACAAGAAACAGGTTGTAGACGGAATAAACCTATTGGCTTACAAAGTAGAAAATATGGATGCTAACAACTTGAGGAACTTAGGGGATAATCTAAGAGATCGCTTGGGAACAGGTGTAGTAATGTTGGCTAGTGTAAACGAAGATAAGATCAATTTTGTTGCTATGGTTACTAAGGATTTAGTGCAAAAAGGTTTACATGCTGGAAACATGATAAGGGAAGTAGCAAAAATCACTGGCGGAGGCGGAGGAGGACGTCCTGATATGGCTCAAGCTGGTGGAAAAGATATTACAAAAGTCGATGAGGCTTTAAGTGCAGTGCCTTCAATAATAAAAGAACAGTTAAATAAATATTAGCTTTTAGCTAATATTTATTTAACTGATGTATATTCTATCGAATATATGATATAAATATCATAGGGGGTGTTATAAGTGTCAAATAAAATAAATGAAACTATGAAGTTTGAAGCCTATATGGAAAAAGCAAGTGAGGTCAAGCAGATTATTTTTACTGTATACAATGCTTTAAAGGAAAAAGGATATGATCCAGTAAATCAAATTATCGGATACATACTATCAGGAGATCCAACTTATATTACTAGCCATAGGGATGCTAGGAGTCTAATAAGAAAAATTGAGAGAGATGAGCTGTTAGAGGAAATATTAAGGAGCTATTTAGAAAAGGAAATGAATGGTTAGGGGAGATTATTAAGTGAAATTAACTAGAGTATTCACTATATTAGTTGTAGTTTTGATTGTAATGGTCCATGCTCATGAACTCAGTTTTGCACAAGATGATCTCAAGGTAGATAAAAAAGTGTATATGGTTATAGTAAATAAACTGTCTCTATCGGACATAGAAAAGATGCCCAACTTAAGAGGACTGATAGATGAAGGTAGCCTGGGTTTGCTTAATGTAAGAGGCCTTAATGGCTATAATGGGGCAGAATGTTTTATAACCATAAATGCATCTAGTAAAGCATATGCAAGCAATATAAGTTCTCAATTTTTTGCCTTAAATAATGATGAATATAGAGAAGCCTATGAAAACAGAGTAGGTTCCCTTGATGGAGAGTATCAGATAGCTAATATTGAAATTGGAAGAATATATAATCAAAATGAAGATAATAAGTATGCACCTTACATAGGAGCGTTAGGGGAAAGTCTACACAGCAATGGTTTCAAAACAGCAGTATTTGGAAATAGCGATACAGATGAAGAAATAATTAGATATGCACCTTTAATTCCAATGGATTCTAAAGGATTAGTAGACTTTGGTAATGTAGATGATATATTGATAGAGGATAAGGATTATCCTTACGGATTAAAAACTGATTACGATAGAATACTTAAGGAAATATCAGCAATAAAGGATAGAGCTTCTTTGATAGTTATTGATACTGGAGATTTGACTAGACTCAGCAATTATAGTAATTCCCTATCGGATAGTGCCTTTAATGAGAAAAGGGATATGATATTAAAGGATATTGATACCTTTATTGGTGATTTAGTGGGAAGTATTGATTATGAAAACTCTTTATTAATGATAGTCAGCCCAAATAGCCCTGAAGATAGGATAGATGAAAGCGTATTATCACCAATTGTTCTGTGGGGAAAGGATGTTCAGAAGGGAACAGTTATATCATCAACTACAAATCGAGTTGGAATTGTAACTAATATGGATATAGGACCAACTATTACTAAATTTCTAAATGTATCAATGGTAAAATCATCAGGTAATGTTATTGAATACACCGGTGAAGAGAATGTGTATGAATTTATAAGTAAGATAAATTCAAGAATAAATCTTACTTCGAAAATAAGGACAAAAACTCTAACCACTTATGGAATTATTTCTGTTATAATAATGATATTAGTATCGACTATAGTATTGCTTAAGTTAAAAATAGATAATATAATGGGAAGGATATTAGAAATATTGCTCATATGCATATATGGGTTACCTTTAATATTTTTTGTTATTTCATTATTTAATCTAAACAACATGATTAGGTTCATATTAACCTTAGTGTTATCTATAGGAATTTTTATGGTTGTGAGCAACAAATTTGAAAGAAAAAAGCTTATATATATGCTGACCTTTTTTTATTTTATATTAATTGCTGTAGATATTGTATTCAATGGAGTTTTGAGTAAATTTTCTGTGTTAAGCCATGATCCAATAATTGGAGCTAGATATTTTGGTATAGGGAACGAAATGGTTGGATTGTTTTTAGCAGTTTCTATGTTAACCACAGGATTGCTGCATGCTAAGTTCAGTAAAAAAGCTCTATTAATATTGATACCTTTTCTTTCAACTATACTAGTTGGGCATCCAAAACTGGGAGCCAATGTTGGTGGTTTAATTAGTTTTTTGTTCGCTGGACTATATTTTGTTATGGAGTTATTTGATAAAAGGATAAATATAAGAAATTTGATTATAATTGGATTATCAATAGCTATTATAATTGCTATATTTGGATTTATAGATGTGAAATTAAATCCTAATCCTACTCATCTGGGTCGAGCGTTGATTCAAATTGGTGATGAGGGATTAAATATTGTTGAAAATATAATCTTTAGGAAGCTACTGATGAATATTAAATTGATTGGCACATCCTTTTGGACAAAGGTATTGTTATGTAATATAATAACTCATGGCATATTATCAGTATTATACACCAATTTGTTTGATAGGATTATGAAACCTGGCTTAAAGAAGGCATATTTGAGTTGTATAGTTGGTAGCATTGTTGGCTTCATGGTAAACGATTCAGGTTTGATATTGACCTCTATTGGTATGAATATGATAACTATTTTCTATTTATTTATAGTTGTTAACAGTGGGTTAGTGTATAGTAAACAGGAAGTGGATTAGTTATGGAAAGAGTTAGATTAGGGAATACTGGAATTGAAGTATCAAGATTATGTTTTGGTTCTTTGACAATGACTCCAGCACAAGCAAATCTTTCTATCAGGGAGGGTTCAGAGCTAATAAAATATGCATATACTAAAGGTATAAATTTTTTGGATACTGCTGAGTATTATGATAATTATCTATACATTAGAGAAGCATTAAAGTATATTGATAGACAGGATTATGTAATTGCTACCAAATGTTATGCTTATACCCGAGAGATGGCAGCTAAAAGTTTGGATAAAGCGCTAATAGAATTAAATACTGATTATATAGATATATTTATGCTGCATGAACAAGAGAGCATTTATACTTTAAAAGGCCATAGAGAGGCTATTGAATTTTTTTTGGAAGCAAAACAAAAAGGTAAAATCAGAGCTTTTGGCATTTCTACTCATTATGTATCAGGAGTCATAGGGGCTAACCAATTAGATGAAATAGAAGTGATACATCCGATAATAAATGTGGAAGGAATTGGAATACAGGATGGAAGTATTCACGATATGATTAAAGCTGTTAAAGAATCATATGCTTTGGGTAAAGGTATATATAGTATGAAACCATTGGGCGGAGGGCATTTGATAAGCAGATACGAAGAGGCTTTTGAATTTATAAAAAATATGGATTTTATCCATTCCATTGCAGTGGGAATGCAATCTAAAGAAGAGGTAGACTGTAATGTGAGCATAATTGAAAATGGAAGAGTGCCTGAAAAAATAGTAAAGGATATACGAAGAAAAAATAGAAAGCTGGTTGTGGCAGATTATTGTGTGGGTTGTGGTAATTGTGTAAACACTTGTAGCCATGAAGGCATTGAAATAGTCAATGGAATAGCAGTGCCTAATGAAAACTGCATATTATGTAGTTATTGTGCAAAAGTTTGTCCAGAATTTTGCATAAAAATTGTATAGGGGAAAAGGTTATGGAAAGGATAATGGGATTAGATATAGGTGATAAGACTATAGGAGTTGCAGTAAGTGATCCGATGTTAATTACTGCTCAAGGTTTGAAAACCATAAAAAGGGAAAATATTAAGAAAGATATAGATGAAATAATAAATCTTATAAGAGAATATAATATCACGAAAATTGTAATTGGATTGCCTAAGAATATGAACAATACTATAGGACCTCAAGGGGAAAAGGTGTTAAGCTTTGTAGATAAATTAAAAGAGAAAGTTGATGTAGAAATACATCTTCAAGATGAAAGGTTGACAACAGTAGCTGCAGAAAAAACATTGATTGAAGGCAATATGAGTAGGAAAAAGAGAAAGAAAGTAATAGATATGGTGGCAGCAACCTATATATTACAAACATATTTAGATAGAAGGTGATAAATTGAATCAGGTAATAACTTTGTTAGATGAGCTTGGAAATAAGATAGAGTTCGAATTAATAGCTACTTTTGGGTTGGATGATATGGAATATGTTGCATTAATACCAGTAAATGATGAAGAACCGTTGACATATTTATTGCGTATTGATTATGATGAAAACGGCGATTTAGTTTTTGTTACAATAGATGATAAAGAAGAATTTGACGATGTTGTAAAAACTTATGAAGAGATAAGAAGGGAAAGATTACAATAATTTGCAAACTAAACATTATTAAAGGTATCAATATCCTTATATTAGTATGATAAGCGGGTGACAAAATGGGTTTTGATATAAATGAAGTTAAAGAGATGTTAAAAGAAGAAGGATATAAGTTAACTACTCAAAGATTGGCTATATTAAATGTAATCGTAGAAAATAAGGATAAACATTTAAGTCCTGAAGAAATTTACCATATTGTTAGATTAAAGCATCCGGATATTGGAATAGCTACAGTGTATAGAACTCTACAACTTTTAGAAAAATTCAATATAGTTTATAGGGTAAACTTTGATGATGGCTATAATAGATATGAATTAAATTATGATTCTGAGAATCATCATCATCACCATTTAATATGCCTTAAATGTGGGAAAGTTATAGAAGTTAAACTGGATTTACTTGAAACATTGGAAAACCAGATTGAAAACGAAAATGGTTTTAAGATTGTGGACCATAATGTTAAGTTTTTTGGATATTGTGATTATTGCCAAAAATAAACCCTATAGAGGGTTTATTTTTTTAGAAATATATAACAGTGAACGAATATTATATAAATAAACAAAATGGAGAAATTATTACAAAGGAGATGGTATAGTGAGTAGAAAAAAGAACAAGATGAAAATCATACCTCTGGGCGGACTTGGAGAAATCGGAAAGAATATAACTGTTATTGAATACAAGGACGATATTGTGGTTATCGACTGTGGAATGAGTTTTCCTGAAGACGAGATGCTGGGAATAGATGTAGTTATACCAGATATTACCTATTTATTAAAAAACAAGGAAAAAATAAAAGGAATCCTGCTTACTCATGGGCATGAAGATCACATAGGAGGGTTGCCATATTTTCTTGAAAAGTTGAACGTTCCTGTATATGCTTCCAGGTTGACCCTTGGACTTTTAGAAAACAAATTGAGAGAGCATAATTTAGGAAATATTATACTAAATGAAGTAAAAGCTGGGGATCAGATAAATCTAGGTATTTTCTCTATAGAGTTCATTAAAGTAACCCATAGCATACCTGATAGTGTAGCTATTGCAATACACACACCAGTGGGAATTGTTGTTCATACAGGGGATTTTAAAGTTGATTTTACCCCTATAAATGAAAATGTAATGGATCTTCATAAGTTTGCTGAACTAGGTAAAAAAGGCGTATTGGTGCTATTAGCTGATAGCACTAATGTGGAGAGACCGGGATATACGATGTCAGAAAAAACTGTAGGTGATACCTTTAATGATATATTTTTAAAAGCCCCTGAGAGAATAATAGTGGCGACCTTTGCTTCGAATGTTCATCGAGTACAGCAAATAATAAATGCTGCGGAAATGTATAATAAAAAGATAGTTATATCTGGTAGGAGCATGATTAATACTATAAATGTAGCCTATGAATTAGGTTATTTGAAGATCAAAGAAGGAACTTTAATAGATATTAATGATATGAACAAGTATAAGGATAACGAAATAGTAATATTGACTACTGGAAGTCAAGGAGAACCAATGTCTGCATTGTCTAGAATGGCATTTTCTGAGCATAAAAAGATCAAATTAGTACCTGAAGATACTGTAATCGTATCAGCATCAACAATACCAGGAAATGAAAAAACTATATCTAAAGTTATAAATAAGATAGTTGAAATAGGGGCAACTGTAATATACGAATCATTAGCTGATGTTCACGTTTCAGGTCACGCTTGTCAGGAGGAACTGAAATTAATTCATACTTTGTTAAAGCCAAAGTATTTTATACCGGTTCATGGCGAATATAGGCATTTAAAAAGGCATGCACAGCTGGCAGAAGAACTAGGTATGCCAAGAGCTAATATCTTTATTGCCAAAAATGGATCTGTAATAGAGTTTACCAAGAATTCTGCTGAAATGACTCAATGCGTACAATCTGGAAATATATTGGTTGATGGTTTAGGCGTTGGCGATGTAGGAAATATAGTATTAAGAGATAGGAAACACCTATCTGAAGATGGATTGATAGTTGTGGTTGTTACCATGAGTAAGCAAGAAGGTAAAGTTATTGCGGGACCAGATATAATCTCTAGAGGCTTTGTATATGTGAGAGAATCTGAAGATTTAATGGAAGAAGCAAGAAATGTTATTAAAGCAGCTTTAAATGAATGTGAAAAGAATAATATTACCGATTGGTCAACATTAAAGACTAGCATTAAAGATGCCTTGAGAGGATTTTTATATGAAAAGATCAAGAGAAATCCAATGATATTACCTATTATAATGGAAGTTTAATAGAGCATCCTAACATGCTGTATAGTATGTTAGGATTTTTTATATTAACATTTAAAAAAAGAGTATCTAGCTCGATAATTATTCTCTTTGGAATATATTAAGATGATGTTATAATATAGAATTGGATAAAGCTGATTACCAGATTAGACCTATTACATAAATATAATATTTTTGGGAGGGAATATTATGAATAATGTATATGATTTAGCTCATCAATTAGCCCGTGCTATAAAAAACTCGCAAGAATATAAAGAATATGTACAAAAAAAGAATGATTTATATAAAGATGAAAAGAATAAAAAAATGGTAGAAGATTTTAGAGAAAAAGTTATTGATATCCAAGTCAAAAAGATGTCTGGTAAAGAAGTAAGCCAAGAAGAGCTAGATAGTGTCAAAAAACTTGAAGATATATTGCGTTTGAATCCAACTATAAACGAATTTTTGATTGCTGAATATCGCTACTCTAAACTAATTGAAGATATCAGCAAAATTATCGGTGAGGCAATAGATTTAGAAATAAAATTATAAGAGAGAAGGCATAATTTGAGGAGGTTTACTATGAACACGAAATATTTGACTAAAGCTAGTTTAATTGCAGGAATATATATTGCTTTAATTTTAGCTCAGATTCCTATGGGAAATTTAGCCTTTGGGCCAATACAGTTGAGAGTTGCTGAAGGGTTGACTCTCTTACCATTAGTTGAGAAAGCTGCAGTTCCAGGTTTGTTTGTTGGATGTTTGCTATCTAATTTAATTTTAGCTTCCTATTCTGGATTTGGATTAGTAGATATAATTGGTGGTAGTTTGGTGACCTTAATAGCAGCTTATTTAACTAGCAAGATGCCAAATAAAGTATTAGGAACGTTACCACCAATTTTACTAAACGGGTTTATCGTATCTATATGGGTATCCTATTATACTAACGTACCTTATTGGGCTACTTGGCTAGGAATTACTGGGGGAGAAGCAGCATCTGTTATACTATTTGGAATGATTACTCTTTCTGTTTATAATAAGGCTATGAAAAATATCAATAAAATTTAGCAATTACCATATTGAATATATGTAGATGTTGTTTTTTTACAATAATAATTATATAATAAAAAAGATATATTTATTTAAATCTAAAGGTGGAGAGATATATGATTGAAGCCAAAAACAATAATAAATATAAAAAGTGGAAATTTACTTTAATATCTATTCTTATTATTCTAGTTTTATCAGTTGCTTCTTCTGCTGCATACTATAGTAGGTCAATTTTGCCTGTGAATGCTGAAAACCCTGAAGAGGTGAGTTTTGAAATACCTCAGGGAAGCAGTTCGTCACAAATTGCTAAGATTTTAAAAAATAATAATCTTATAAAAAGTGAAATAGTTTTTAGATTGGTGTTAAAGAAGAATAATGCAGAAAATTCTTTAAAGGCAGGATTTTACAACTTAAATACTGGGATGAATGTTAATGAGATTATTGCTGAATTGATAAAAGGCGGAAAGAATAAAAATGTTGTAAGTTTTACAATACCTGAAGGTTATGAATTACAGATGATTGCAGATAAATTGTCTAAAGAAGGGCTTGTGGATAAAGAGAGATTTTTAGAACTGACTTCTGATAAGAAGTATTTTGAAGATAAATTTCCTTTTTTGGCTGAATTAAAAGATGGTCAGAGTCTAGAAGGTTATCTTTTTCCATCAACATATGAGGTATATATAGGTGCAACTGAGGAAGAGATAATTGAAAAGATGCTTCTTCAATTTCAAAGGATATTTGAGGAAAAAGTAAAAGATCAAATGGGCAGTGTAGATCTATCCTTTAATGAAGTAGTTACTTTAGCTTCAATAATTGAGCGGGAAGCAAAGTTAGACGAGGAAAGAGGTTTAATATCAGCAGTTTTTCATAATAGGTTGAAAATAGGCATGCCTTTACAATCCTGTGCTACTGTTCAATATATTTTAGGAGAAAGAAAAGAAGTGTTGACTGAAGCGGATACTAGAATCGAATCTGATTATAATACCTATATACACAAAGGGTTACCTCCTGGTCCTATTGCATCTCCAGGTGAAAAATCCTTAATAGCTGCAGTTAAACCAGAAAATGTTGATTACCTATATTTCAGGACAAAAGAGGATGGCACTGGCGGACATACTTTCTCAAGGACTTATGAGGAACATCTAAAAGCTGATCCTAATAAGTAATCTGCTTAAATTAATACGTGGTGTATGCCACGTATTAATTAATGTTAAGGAGGTAATAAAATTTGAGTAATATAAATGAAGAATATGTACAAGAATATATTAGAAGCCTTATACCAATTAAAAATAATAAGCTGATGGAAGTTGAAAAATATGCCAATGACAATCACATACCGATAATAGAGAAAGAAGTGGCGCAATTTCTTCAAGTATTACTGAAGATAGCCAAACCTACTAACATTTTAGAGATAGGTACAGCAATTGGATACTCAGCAATTATAATGGCTTCGTCAACAGAAGATTGCTGTAGGATAACTACTATTGAAAAAAGGCCAGACATGGTAGAATTAGCACAAGAAAACTTAATAAAAACCGGATATTTAAATAAGGTAAATATAATATGTGGAGACGCTGAAGAAATTCTGTTACAATTGAATGAGAAGTATGACTTTATCTTTTTAGATGCTTCAAAAGGGCATTATCTAAAGTTTTTTAATAGGTGCATAGATTTATTAAATGATGGCGGGATTATAATGGCAGATAACGTGCTATACAAAGGTATGGTTGCAACAGATGAGCTGGTTGTTAGAAGAAAAAGGACGATTGTTAAGAGAATGAGGCAATACCTTGAACATATACACAATTTAGATGGATATAAAAGCTGTGTAATTCCTATAGGGGATGGAATATCCTTAACATATAAGGAGGTGTAAGATACATGCACAGACCAGAATTACTAGCTCCTGCAGGAGATTTAGAAAAGCTCAAAATGGCCGTTAATTATGGTGCTGATGCAGTATATTTAGCTGGTGAAAGATTTGGATTAAGAAAAGCATCCAAGAATTTTACTATTGATCAGATAAAAGAAGGAGTTCAATATGCTCATGGTAAGGGGAAAAAAGTTTATGTGACCATGAATATTATTCCTCATAATGATGATTTTGTTGGTTTAGAAGAATATGTTAAAGAACTTAATGATGTTGGAGTTGATGCAGTTATAGTTTCAGATCCAGGAATGTTTACAGTTATTAGAAATACAGTACCTGATTTACCTATACATCTAAGCACTCAAGCAAGTGTAACAAATTATGAGACGGTTATGTTTTGGTACAACTTAGGTGTAAAAAGAATTGTACTAGCTAGAGAATTATCTTTAAAGGAGATAAAAGAAATTAGAGATAAAGCACCTGATGATTTAGAAATAGAAGCATTTGTTCATGGCGCTATGTGTATATCCTATTCAGGCAGATGCTTGTTGAGCAATTATATGACTGGAAGGGATGCAAATAGAGGAGATTGCGCTCAAGCATGTAGATGGAAATATAATTTAGTTGAAGAAAAAAGACCTGGAGAATTCTATCCAGTTTTTGAAGATGATAGGGGCACATACATTTTTAACTCCAAAGACCTATGTATGATTGAATACATTCCGGAATTGATTGAAGCAGGGATAAAGAGCTTTAAAATTGAAGGAAGAGTAAAGAGTTCTTACTACGTGGCTACTGTTTTACGTTCGTATAGGATGGCAATAGACGAGTATTTAAAGGATCCTGAACACTATAAATTTAATGAAGAATGGCTTAATGAGATAAAAAAGGCAAGCTATAGGGATTTTACTACAGGCTTTTATTTTGGTAAGCCAACAGATAAAGACCAAGTTTATAGTTCTAGTTCATACATTAGAAATTATGAATTTGTAGGATTGGTATTGGATTATAACAAGGAAACTGGTTTAGCAACGGTAGAGCAGAGAAATAGGATGCATGTAGGAGATCAAGTGGAAATATTTGGGCCCGGCAAAGACTACTTTATTCAAACTATTGAAAAGATGTATGACGAAGAAGGTAATGAAATAGATGTGGCTCCTCATCCACAACAAATAGTCAAAATTCCTATGAAGCAACCAGTCGAACCATGGTTTATTTTAAGAATGCCAAGAAAGGATTGATCAGATGAAGCGACCGATATTAATTGGAATTACTGGAGGGACAGGCTCTGGGAAGAGTACTGTGTCAAAACAGATTTTAAAGAGAAATGGAGAAGAAAATGTTGTAATAATTGAACAGGATTCCTATTATAAAGATCAGAGCCATTTATCCTTTGAGGAACGAGTTAAAAGAAATTATGACCATCCTCTTGCATTTGACAATGAGCTATTGATAAAGCATCTTAAAGATTTGTTAAACAATATCCCTATAGAAAAACCCATATATGATTTTGAGCAACATACTAGAAAAAAAGAAACTGTTACTGTGTTTCCAAAGAGGATAATTATTTTGGAAGGGATTTTAATCTTATACGATGAGAAAATTAGGAACCTTTGCGATATAAAGATATTTGTTGATACTGATTCTGATGTAAGGGTTATTAGAAGGATAAAAAGAGATATAAAGGAAAGAGGAAGAACTCTCGATTCTGTTATTGAGCAGTATATGACAACAGTAAGACCTGCTCATCAGCAATTTGTTGAACCTACTAAAAAGTATGCAGATATAATAATACCTGAAGGTGGCTATAATGAAGTAGCAATTGATATTATAGCAACTAAAATTAATTCAATTTTGAAGAGATATTGATAATTATATCCCCCTAGTTAATTGGTAATACTATAGATATCAATTAATAGGGGGATTTGTCATGAGAAGTAAAAAAAAGAACATAGTAGAAATAAGGCTTTTAAAATTGGGATATATATTACTATCTATAATGTTTTTTTTGATATTTAGGCTTTACTGGATTCAAATAGCCAATCATGAGCATTTAAAATCAGAAGCTCTTAAGCAAAGAGCCAATGCAGTAAATCTATATCCCAATAGAGGAATAATATATGATATGAATTTAATTCCTTTAACTAATAGGGATAGAATAATTACTTTATTTGTTCCAAAAGATAGCTTACAATCCGATAGGAAATTAGAGGAATTTATATTGGAATATGCAGCTATTACTAGAAAGGAATTAAATGATTACAAGAAATCATCAAATAAGATATTAGCATTTCCTCTCAAAAAATCTATAAATGAAGAATTACTTCCAAAGAATGCTTTTGTTGCAGAAAGAACATTGAGGTATTCACAGGATAATATTCTATCCCATGTAATTGGATATATTAAAAAAAGTGAGAATAAAGGGGAGTACGGGATAGAATTGCTTTATGATGATGTATTAACAAATTATAAGAATAAGCAAATCTTATATTTGGAATTAGATGATAATAAAAATATACTTTTAAATGGGGAATATCAAGTAAGCAGAAATACCAAATCTTCAGAACCAGCAGGTGTAAAATTGACTATAGATTATCATATACAGAAGATTGTAGAAAATGTATTAGATAAGAATAGGGTTAATGGTGCTGTTATCGTTTCTGATGTAGAATCAGGAGAGATAAGAGCTTTAGCGAGTAGACCTAATTTTGATCAGGATAATACAGATAAATATCGAGAAAATGAAGATATGGCTTTATACAATAAAGCCATACAGGCAAAATATCCACCAGGTTCTCTATTTAAAATAGTAGTACTGTTGACTGCCCTAGAAGAGGATATGGACTACTTGGATAGAACCTTTTATTGTAAGGGATATGAGGAAATAGGAAAGATTAGAATAAGTTGTAATAATACAGAAGGGCATGGTTATTTAAATTTAAAAGATGCTTTTTCTAAATCCTGTAATTCTGTTTTTATTCAACTAGGAAAAGAATTAGGCAGCCAAAAGATAATTAATATGGCTAAAAGACTTGGATTTGGTAGTACTATTAATATAGGGCTATCTGAGGAAGTTGAAGGACATCTTCCTAGTGGAGACGATATAAAGGGACCAGCTATAGGTAATATATCTATTGGACAGGGAAGTATTGAAGTTACCCCTTTACAGATAACCAATTTGTTGATGATAATTGCCAATGATGGCATTGACAAGGGACTTACTATTGTAGATGGTATTACCGATGAAAATGGAAGAATTATAAAGAAATACAATAGGCGAGAGGATGAGAGAGTCTTATCAGAAGAAAACTGCCAAATAGTAAAGGATTATTTGAAAGATGTAGTTGATAATGGAACTGCAAAAAGATTGGATTTGGATGAAGTTGGCGGTGCAGCAGGGAAAACAGGTTCGGCTCAAGGGGTTTTGAAAGGCAAAGAAGTTATCCATGGCTGGTTTACTGGTTATTATCCTGCAGATAATCCCAAATATGTAATTACAGTGTTAGATGAGGAAGCTAAATCCGGTTCTCAATCTGCTGTTCCAATATTTGAAGAAATAGTAAAAGAAATTTATATGCTAAATAGATAGGGACTGGCACCTTCTTTAGTCCCCTCTCATATATTGAAATATGGGGAAAGTCGGGGGTGCCTCTATGATCACTCAAATTTTGTTTTTTGTTAACAGGGTTTTGAATCCATTTGTTGTTTTGGCTAGTTATGTATCCAACACAAATTCTTTTCCTCAGCCTTTGAGCAAAGAAGAGGAGGAATTCCTTTTAAAAAAGTATTCTGAAGGAAGTGAAAAAGCTCGAAACATTTTAATAGAGAGAAATTTAAGGTTAGTAGCTCATATTGTAAAAAAATATAATAATTCAGGAAAGGATATTGATGACCTGATTTCCATTGGAACAATTGGCCTAATTAAAGCTATATCTACTTTTGACGCCAGTAAGGGTACTCGGTTAGCTACTTATGCAGCTAGATGTATTGAAAATGAAATATTAATGTGTATTAGGGCAAGTAAGAAATCAAAGGGGGAAGTATTCCTTCAAGAACCAATAGGAACTGATAAGGAAGGAAATGAAATATCCCTTTTAGATATATTAGGTACAGAAGATGATGACATATCAGATGAAATACATTTAAAGTTTCAGAAAAAAAAGCTTCAAGAAGCCATAAATAATGTATTAAAGGATAGAGAGAGAAAAATATTAGAGTTAAGATATGGTTTAGTTGATGGAGTATGTAAAACCCAAAGAGAAATAGCAGCCATGCTAGGAATATCCAGATCTTATGTTTCCAGAATAGAAAAGCGTGCAATAGATAAACTGAATAAAGCCTTAAATAGTTAATAAACTGTTTTTTTGTTTATAAAAACAAGATAAATCCGAGAATCGGATTTATCTTGTTGGAGCAATTCTCCTTAGTATTTCTTGGAACTGTTCAGCAAAACCAGTAATAGGTCTTCCATTAGCAATATCTTCAGCCATTTTTTCTATTCTAGTCAACAAATCAGGATCTGCTGTTACACTTACATTTTTTATATTATTTGCTGTGTCCTTTACAATATTTTCAATTCTTGCTTTTAAATCATTAGTTATTTGCCCTTGTACATTTCTATCCATATCTACTCCTACTATGGCAGTATTACCACTGATTAAAACATAAGCTTCATCTATATTATTCAATCTTTCAATTTTTTCTGCTATTTGTTCAGCCTTTTTGGATACATTGTTGAAATTATTATTTCTCATTACTCTATTATTATTTATATCATCATCCAAGTTATTAACATCGTTATCTATCATATCGTTATCATCAAGATCCCTCATTATGTTATTGTTTATTCTGTCCATATTTCTCATGTTATTTCTTCTCATTCCTAAATCTTCTCTATCTACACCCAATCTTGTTTGGGCACGGTTGTTAGGCTGAACTGTACAACCTATTACAAATACAGCTATTAATAGTATAATAGTTGATAATAATATTTTGTTTTTATTCAATTTTTCCACCTCCTATTTATAGTTTTGCATTAAAGTCATATTTTATTTAATCTAAATTCTTAATTAAATGTATAAAGAAGGAATATAGTATCATAATAAACATTATCATAATTGATAAAATAAATTCAAAAAAATTTACATATATTAACAAAAATAAAGGAGGATTACCAAAAATTATGTAGTATATAATAAACAAGTATCAAAATCTAAAGGAGATATGTCAAAATGACAAATATAAACTTTGAAGAGCTGCCTATTGATTTAGAAAAAATATCAGAATATTACGATAATAGGGACGTAAATTATTCTCTCCATAATAGCAAATCAGAAATTTCAAATTCTCCAATTATAAAATTGCTAGATCAGATAATAAAACAGGCAATAGAAATGAGAGCAAGCGATATCCATATTGAGCCTTTTGAAAATTACTTAAGAATCAGATACCGTATAGATGGGGATTTAAAAGAGATAATAAAATTACCTAAATTTGCTCATTCTCCAATAATTACTAGAATTAAGATAATTGGGCATATGGATATTGCAGACAAAAGAGTTCCACAGGATGGTCGGGTTGAAAATAGAGTTAATGACAAAGTAATTGACATGAGAATATCGACTATTCCCACTATTTATGGTGAAAAGGTAGTATTGAGATTGTTAGATAGGGATAACTTTTTACTAACCAAGTCAGAAATAGGATTTACAGAAAAGAATTATGAACGTTTTAATAAGTTAATACAGCAACCCCATGGAATGATTCTTATAACTGGACCAGCAGGTAGTGGAAAAACTACAACATTATATGCCATATTAGAAGAGTTAAATAAAATTGAGAAGAATATTATCACTATTGAAGACCCTGTAGAATACAAATTAGATGGAATTAATCAAATTCAAATAAATCCAAAAGCTGGATTAACCTTTGCAAATGGATTGAGATCCATTTTAAGGCAGGATCCAGATATCATTATGATCGGAGAGATAAGGGATTCAGAAACAGCCAAAATAGCTATTAGAGCTGCAGCTACAGGGCATTTAGTATTAAGTACTCTCCACACAAAGGATAGTCCATCAGCCATTACTAGGCTAATAGATATGGGAATAGAACCGTATTTAGTATCAGCAGCTGTAGTAGGTGTGGTGTCCCAGCGATTAGTCAAAAAGTTATGTAATTATTGTAAATTGCCATATAAGGCAAGTTATTCTGAAAAGGTATTATTGGGATTAAACCCTCAAGAAGAAGTAATATTACATAAACCGGTGGGATGTTATAGATGTGATAATGGCTATTATGGCAGGACAGCTGTTCATGAGGTTCTGATTGTTAATGAAGAAATAAGAAAGATGATAAACTCAGGAATGAGCATAGATGAACTAAGGAAATATGCTATTGAATCTGGCATGACAACTATTATGGATAATTCAGTTGAATTGGCTTTAAGAGGAGTATCTTCTTTAGAAGAGATATTAAGGATTTGTTTTAGTTTAGGTTAGGAGGAATACAGTGGATATAACCAGCTTACTTACCTATGCAGTAAAAAATAATGCTTCTGATATACATATTGCAGTAGGTGTGGAGCCAGTTTTAAGAATAGATGGCAATTTAATCAAATCTGAGTTTAGAAAGCTGCAACCAGATGATACAAAACTTTTAGTAGGGCAGATATTAGATCAAGAGAAACTAACAGAGTTAGAAAATAATGGACAAGCAGATGCCATTTGTGCCATACATGCTATTGGACGGTTTAGAGTAAGTGCTTTCAAACAAAAGAACTATTATGGAATGGTAATAAGAATTATACCTTTTAAAATACCAAGTATCGATGAATTAGGGTTGCCAAGTATTGTTAAGGATATAGCTAGAAAGTCTAGAGGATTGGTATTGGTTACAGGGCCCTCTGGTGGTGGTAAATCAACAACCTTAGCTTCAATTATTGATTTAATTAATGAAGAAAAAAGCTGTCACATAATTACTTTAGAGGACCCAATTGAATACTTACATAATCACAAAAAAAGTATAGTCAGTCAAAGGGAGATAGGTAGAGATACAGATAGTTTTTATAATGGACTCAGAGCAGCTTTAAGGCAAGATCCTGATGTAATAATGGTAGGAGAAATAAGAGATATAGAAACCATTAGTACAACTCTTATGGCTGCAGAAACTGGCCATTTAGTACTATCAACGTTACATACTTTTGGGGCTGCTAATACAATTACTAGGATAATAGACATGTTTCCTACTTATCAACAACAGCAGGTTAGAATTCAGCTGGCTAGTGTAATTGAAGCAGTTATATGTCAGCAATTATTACCTAGAAGCAATGATAAGGGAAGAGTAGTGGCTACTGAAATAATGGTAGCAACTTCTGCAATAAGAAATTTGATTAGGGAAGATAAGATACACCAAATTGATACTTCTATTGAAACTGGTAGTGTAAAAGGAATGAGAACAATGGATCAAAGCTTATTGGAATTATATAGTAAAGGTATTATATCTAAGGCAACATTATTGGATAATGCTATCAATATGGATTATGTAAGTAGGATAGTATAAGGTAGGATGATGATTTATGGCATTATTTAAATATAAGTCTTTTGCTGAAAATAGTAGCGTAATAAAGGATATTAATAATAAATTATACTCTGATTCAACTAAGGGAAGAATTGAAATCAGCCTATTTAAATCTAAGGCATCTAAAAGGGACATATCAATATTTTGCAGACAGTTTTCTACAATGTTAAAGGCTGGTATAAGCTTAGTTAATACTCTTGATGTATTAATTAAACAAGCTGAAAATAAAACATTAGAGAAAGCAGTATTAACCGTTTACGAAGATGTGCACAGAGGGATTGCCTTATCTACAGCAATGAAAAGACATGGCAATGTGTTTCCTGAACTGTTGATTAATATGATTGAGGTAGGAGAAACAACTGGGAATTTAGATGTTATAATGGAAAGAATGGCTTTTCACTATGAAAGCGAATATAAGATCGATAATAAGATAAAAAGTGCACTAGTATATCCAACCTTTTTATGTATAATGACAACAACTGTTATCATTTTTTTGCTCACTAAGGTATTGCCTTCATATATTGAAATATTTAGAAGTAATGAATTGATGCTTCCTATAACAACTAGGATTATGCTATCTGTTAGCAAATGGTTGACTAATTATTGGTATGTATTAATTCTTGTGTTTGTTTTAATAATAGCTAGCATAAAATATTTGTCTAAAACTGAGAAGGGGATTTTTTATATTGATAGCTTGAAACTGAAGGTACCAGCAATAAAGAGAATAAACATAAAGATCATAAATACAACATTTGCTAGAACTATGTCCATACTTCTTTCTAGTGGTATATCCCTTTTACATGCATTGGATGTGGTCAAAAAAGTTGCTGGAAATAAACTAGCATCACATAGGTTAGAAATAGTGAAGGAAAATGTTCAAAATGGGGTATCTTTTTCTGAAGCTTTAAAAGAGGCAGAAATTTTTGAACCAATAGTCTATTCAATGGTAAGAGTCGGAGAAGAATCAGGAGCACTGGATAAATTATTACATAAAACTGCAGAATATTTTGATGGAGAAATAGAGCAAATAATGCTAAGAATTACAACCCTTGTTGAACCAATATTAATAGTAATCATGGCTCTAATAATAGGATTTATAGTAGTGTCTATGGTTATGCCTATGTTTGATATGATAAATAGCATTCAAATATAAATTGATTTATAAAAAAGGGGGTATTGAAATGTTAAAGAAAATTAGAAAAAACAAAAAGGGGTTTACTCTATTAGAAGTAACTTTAGTTATAGCCATATTAGGAATTCTTGTAGCCATTGCTACGCCAAACTTAAACTCTGTGAGAAGAAAAGCAGCAATTGCTGCTCACAATGCTAATGTGAGAACACTAATTACAGCTGCAACTATGTATATTTCAGACAAGGGGATACCAGAGAATGATTTGGAATGGAATAAAAATGCTACAGAACTTTGGAGTGATTACTTAAAGGAGTGGCCAGATATTCCTAAAGTATTATCAGCTGATGACTTAAAAAATGCTGAAAAAATAAATAGTTATACGGTAACAATTGGGAAAGATGGAAGCATTAAAGTTCAACCAGGAGAAATAACAGACTAAAATATCTGGCGTTAAATGGGTGGTTTCATGGCATTAATTGTGTTCTTGATTGGTATATTAGTTGGTTTGCTTTTAAACTACTGTATTTATAAAATGTCTAGAAAGGAGAATTTATTTAACGCATATTTTCAATGTAACAACTGGAAAATGAATCTTAATTGGCAGAATATAAGAAGCATATATCTAGTTGTAATTTTATTATCAGGAATACTGTTTGTTTTGCTTTTTGATAGATTTAAATTGAATATTGATTTCTTCATCTATGGGTTTGTATTAAGTTTATTAATTATTGTTGCCTTTGTTGATATGAAAATTAAGATAATACCTGATATTATCGTTTTACTAATACTATTAGGAGCAATTGTCCATGAACTTTGGAAGCTAATTATATATAAAAGTTTTGTAAATCTTTTGGATAACATAATCGGATTAGCAGTAGGAGGAATCCTATTTATTTTAATTTTTGCTTTTTCTAAAGGAGGAATAGGTGGCGGAGATATAAAACTTATAAGTGTTTTAGGTTTTGTTTTAGGGATTCCTAAGATCTTCTTATGTATATTTTTATCCTTTTTATTTGGCGCTATAGCTTCAATAGTTCTGTTGGCTTTAGGCCTTAAGGGAAAGAAGGATAGCATTCCCTTTGGCCCGTTTATTGTGCTCAGTTTTATTATTACCTTTTTTTGGGGAGAGGAAATAATATATTGGTATATTGTTAACATGTTTACTTGATTTATAAATCTTATTGGATGAGATAATGGAGGAGAAATTTATAGTGATTAAGGATACGAAAGGATTTACCTTAATCGAAGTGATTTTAGTAGTCAGCATTCTTTCATTTTTGTTTTCCATTCCTGTGTTAAATACCAATTATTTATTAAAATTTGTGGAGAGGAAAGAAATTAACGAATTGAAAGAGGATATTTATTATGCCAGAAATAGAGCAATTGTAGAGTCTAAAATCTACAGTGTAGATATATTAGTAGATAAGAATTCTTATGCAATTTACACCTATGATACATACAGGAAATTGATAAAATCGAAAAAATTAAAGGGGAATCTTAAAATTAAATACACCACTATAAAAAATGATGAATTAATGTTTGGCTATTTAGGAATACCCATTGAAACTGGCACTATAGTTTTAATTAACAATAGAGGTGAAGAAATTAAAATAGCAGTAACTCCAGTTACTGCTAAAATAAATGTTTATATAGAATAATTTTTCTAATGAGGTGGATATGGATAACAGGGGATTTACTCTAATAGAAGTAATTTTGGCTTTGTTTCTTTTAGGTGTTATTGCTGTAACTTTATTACCTTTAGCTAACACAGCCTTGGAGAATCTAAGATTGATAAATGAAAGGGATAATATGATTTTGTTAGCAGAATCTATTATGGAACAGATAAAGAATTTTAAATTTGAGAGTTCAGAAAATGCTTACATATTTGATATGAATATAGCTGATATAATTAATAGGTTTTGTGAAACAGATGAGATGAATATCCTTTTACCCATACACGGGGAGAATTCTCAGTGGAATTACACTTGTAATATATATAAAAATAATTTCAATGAAAGGCTTTGGAATATTACTGTTACAATATCATATGATGGAGAGAAAAGGATTAAAGATGTGGTATTACAAGCTTATATGGAAAAAATTAAGGACAATCAGTGAACAAAAATCTAGTGGATTTACCTTAATAGAATTGATATTAACTATGTCAGCAGGTTTAGTTATAATGATCTGTTTTAGTTTTTTATTAAAATTCACTATTGAAAGCAACAGAATAATAGAAAACAACAACGAAATATTGTTAAATGGTAGATACGCTATTGAGTATATAAAGCAAGAAGTTAGATTGGCTGACATGATTATTTCTTCAGATAAGTTTTACTTGTTAAATGAAAAGTATGAAAACAATTTTGGTTTTGTAGTGGTAAAATTTAATCCAAATGAGGTGCTAAAATATAACTATTCTACTTATTATTTTGAAGACAACAAGATTATAAGAATTGCAACAAATACTTTTAATTTTACCTTTCCAAATGGAAATTCTTTTGAAGGCTTTAATGTAGTGGCAGAACATATTAAATCAGTTGAAGGAACTACAATTGATTTTGATAATAGGTTGATAAATATCAAATTGATTTTAGAGGGTGAAAATCAGTTGAGTGTAAATATGACTATGGGAATACGATGCCCTATTATACATTAATTATTTTGGAGGATTAAAGTGAAGAATAAAGATGGATTTGTAGCTATAATGGCATTGTTTGTTACAACTATCATGATAATTTTTGTTTTATACTTGTTAAACACTTTTCAGTTTAATCACCTAATCCTCAATGCTACTGAAAACAGCATTCAGGCCTATTATTCTGCTGAAAGCAAATTATATTTGTTATTAAATAAAGATGAATATTATTATGGCCAATTGATGCCTAGGGTAGAACGGTTTATAAAGTATGGGAGAATAACCCCTAATTATGATACAAGAATCATTTTAAATAAAGATGATCTAATAGATGGAGATAATATTAATGTTATTAAATTAAATTTCATAGCTAATAATAGACAAAGTTTAGAGCTGAATATTGATAGCAGTAAGAATAATATAAACAAATCATTAATAGTAGAACTATTTTTAGTAAATGAACTATTTGAGATGAAATTGCCCATTATAACTAATAACACCCTTGATGAGAGTAAAAGAGAAGAATTTATTAATTATATGGAAATATTACAGGATAAAGTTGATATTTCCAAAATAGGTGAAGATATTACAGGTATATATACTACAGATTGTAATAAAATAAATGTAATTCCAATGGAAAATTCAGTGCTCCTGCAATATTTCAGAGATGACTATATGAATCCCATTAGAGAAGAAATGGTTATAAATGATCAAATATTTTTATGTTTAAAAAACAGTGGAGATAATGAAATAAATGTGAATATAGGTAGTGGTTTGGATAAGATATCTATGAAAGGAATTATATATATTGAAGGGGATTTGAATATTTATGGTGAAATTGAATTTAGTGGTATAATTATAGTAAATGGGAGACTTATTATACATTCTGGTGCAGATGTAAATGTTAACGGAATCATATTAGTTAAGAAAGGAATAGAGAATTTAGATGGCGATACTCAGTTTAATGTAGTTTATGATTTTCTAGCTATTAAGAGATACGGAATATACTTACCTAATTTCGTAGATATAAAGGTAAATAAGATTAAAAGCAATTGAAAGGGGGATTTTTATGGAGTTAAAAAATGTGATGGAAGAAGAGGTCAAAAGAATTGTAGAAGAAATATTGAAAGATAGAGATGATATATGTACTTGCGAACGATGTAAAAAGGATATAGCTGCTATAGTTTTAAATAATATAAAGCCCAAATATGTGGTAACTGAAAAAGGGGAAGTATATGCGAGAATTAATATGTTAAGCTATCAGTATGATGCTGATATAACAATGGAAGTTATGAAAGCAATTAAAATAGTAGGAGAGAATCCTAATCATGAGTAACATAGTATTAATAGGTATGAGTGGTGCTGGTAAAACTACAATAGGAAAATGTTTAGCCAAGAAGTTAAATATGACCTTAGTGGATACAGATGATATTATAGTAAAAAAAACAGGAAGCACTATTGATGAAATATTTAATAATCGTGGAGAAAAATATTTTAGAGAGTTGGAAAAGAAAGTAGTAGAAGAAGTATCAAAATATGACAGTGCAGTTATTACCACAGGTGGTGGGGTGGTTTTAAATAGAACAAATATAGATTGTTTGAGGAATAATGGTGTTATTTTTTTATTACAGGCAAGTGTAGAAACTCTATATAATAATTTAAAACGTGAAGGGATGTTAAATGATCACAGGCCATTATTAAAAGGACCTGATTTAAAGGAAAGGCTTGAAAAATTGTATAAGGAAAGGAAGAATCTTTATATATCCAGTGCTGATTATATAATACAAGTAGACGGTAAAGCTGTTGATGAAATTGGGAATGAAATTATTTTTATTTTTGAAAGCTTAAAACCCTTGTAGTTAATACTTAGGCTTGATATAATTAAATAGCAAAATAGGAGAGGGTTAAATGAAAGCATTAGTAATTCACGGCCCAAACATAAATCTATTGGATAAAAGGAACAAGTCCATCTACGGAGATTATACTATCGAAGATATCAATAATCTGATTATTTCAAAGGCTAAGGAATTAGATATGGAAGTGGAAATCTTTCAATCTAATTCTGAAGGGATGATTATTGATAAACTGCACAGTACAATAAAAGAGCAAGTAGATGGAGTTATAATCAATCCTGGTGGCTATACTCATTATAGCATTTCCATAAGAGATGCTATTGAGCTATTAGACATTCCAGTTATTGAAGTTCATCTATCAAATATATACGCTAGAGAGGATTTTAGAAGGAAATCTGTTATTGCTCCTGTTTGTAAGGGGCAAATTTCTGGATTGGGAATTTTTAGTTATTTACTAGCTTTAGAGGCAATAAGGAATATAAATAATTAAGGAGGTTATTGCATGATTTCAGCAGGTGATTTTAGAAAAGGTAGCACTTTTGAAATGGATGGGCAAGTGTACCAAATAATTGATTTCCAACACGTAAAACCTGGGAAAGGAGCAGCTTTTGTTAGGGCAAAAATTAAAAATGTAATGACAGGAACAATTAGGGAAACTACTTTCAATCCTACAGATAGATTCCCTGAAGCTAGAATTGAGAGCAAAGAGATGCAGTATTTATACAACGATGGACAGCTTTATTACTTTATGGATAATGAAACCTATGAGCAATTGCCATTAGAAAGGGATCAAGTGGAAGATGCGATCATGTATATTAAAGAAAATGATAACGTTATTATACGCTTCTATCAAGGGAAACCTTTCCAAGTAGTACCCCCTAATTTTGTAGAGCTTGTGGTAGTTCATACTGAACCTGGTGTTAAAGGGGATACTGCTACTGGAGCTACAAAGCCAGCAACTGTTGAAACAGGGTTAGTTGTACAGGTACCATTATTTGTTAACGAAGGAGATAAAATTAAAATCGATACTAGAACTGGAGAGTATTTGTCTAGAATTTAGGTTATAATAATTGATATAAAGTATAAGGAGGGAGTATGATGGACTATTTATTTGAAAGAATTTCATACTTGCAGGGATTAGCAGATGGCCTAGAAGTGGATGAAAAATCAAAAGAAGGCAAACTATTAATACATATAATTGATGCATTGGAAGATATTGTCGATGCCATTGATGAGCTAAATGAAAACTATAAGAACTTAGAGCAATATGTAGAGTATTTGGATGAGGATTTAACTGACTTAGAAGATGAGTTTTATGATGTAGATGAATACGATGATAGTGATGATTATGATGAAAATGATGACTACGATGATTTTGATGAATTTGAAGAATACGATGATATAGAAGAAGATATTGAGGAATAGTTGATTTATAAAATTTAATATATCAAATCTAAAAAAACTTAAAACCGGTAACGGTTTTAAGTTTTTTTTTGCATATAATTTAAGCTTGTTCATATTTATATATAAAGAGGAGGGACATGTTATGCAGCAGAGGGATATAGTAATATATGAAAAGGTATTAGAATATATTAGTTTAGAAATAAGCCAAGTATTAAAAAAGGTTCCAACTGAATTTAAAGCAAATATTGAAGAAATACGGCTTAGAAATGGATTGCCGTTAAATATTTATAGCATGAATGAAGATTATTTTGTAGCAAATGATGGGTCAATTACAAAGGATAAAAACAAAGGGAAACTAGTAACTAAACAGGATGTAATAAAAACCTTTCAACTGATTAGCAATTATTCTGTGTATGCCTTTGAAGAAGAGATAAAAAATGGATTTATCACATTAAAAGGGGGGCATAGAGTTGGTATAGGTGGAAAGGTACTTTACGGGAAAAATGGAGTTGAAAAAATAAAAAATATTTCTTCATTAAATATTCGTATTGCTAGAGAAAAAATAGGTGTTTCCAATAAATTGATTAAATATGTAATACAGTATCCCAATACCATATACAATACATTGATTGTTTCTCCTCCTAAATGTGGTAAGACAACAATATTGAGAGATATGATTAGGAATTTAAGCAATGGAATGTCAGCTTTGAATTTTAAAGGGCTCAAAGTAGGGGTTATTGATGAACGATCTGAACTAGCAGGAATGTATAATGGAGAAGCACAACACGACTTGGGGCCAAGGGTTGATGTATTGGATGGCTGTAATAAGAAAGATGGCACTATGATGCTGCTAAGAGCAATGTCACCAGATATTATTGTAATGGATGAGATAGGAAGTGCAGAGGATGTTGAAGCTATACATGAAATTTTAAAGGCTGGAGTAAAAATAATAGCAACTGTTCATGGAAGTTCAATTGAAGATCTTAAATCCAGAAGAAGTCTAGAGTCATTGATTAAAGATAAGATTTTTAAAAGATATATTATATTAGACAATTCAAAAGGCATAGGAACAATAAATGATGTAATTGATGGAAGCTCCTATACTTCAATAAAGGTTTAGGGAGAAGAGGTAAAATGGGATTAAAAATATTAGGAAGCATACTAATTGTTCTTTCTTCCTCCTTGATTGGATTCTATTTTGGAAACAAGTATTCTGCAAGGTTAGAAAACCTATTACATCTTGAACAATGTATCAAGATTTTAGAAACGGAAATTGTTTATGGTGCAGTACCATTGCCTGAAGCTTTAAACAATGTATATTTAAAAGGAAATAAAAAGGTCTCTTATATCTTCAAACAGATACGAGATAACTTATTATACAACAAAGATGGAGACTTATTAAAAAGTTTTGAGATGGTTACTAGTCAATTGGCGGAAGAGCTTAACTTGAAAGAAGAAGACATAGAACTATTTCTATCCCTGGGTAGGCTATTAGGAACATCTGATAGAACAGATCAGGAAAAAAATTTTAAGCTTATACTCAATCAAATAGAGATATTAAAAAATGAAGCAAAGCTTGAAAAGGATAAAAATGAAAAAATGTATAAGAATTTAGGAATTTTAGCTGGTATTGCTATTGTAATAATACTATTGTAGAGGAGAGAAATCTATGGATATAAGTCTAATTTTCAAAATTGCAAGTATTGGAATTTTGTTGGGTGTCCTCAATATTATTTTAGATAAAGCAGATAAGAAAGAATTTGCATACATTACAACACTTGTCGGAGTTGTGATAGTGTTTGGAATGGTAATTGTATTAATCTCTAGACTGTTTGATAATATAAGGACAATTTTCCAGTTGTATTAATTAGGAAGTGATAACATGGAAGTAATACAAATAGTTGGTATAGGTCTAGTGGCCACCATATTAATAGTTTTGCTACGTCAGTCTGACAGATCTGATATAGCATTGTTAGTAAGCGTTGTTACAGGTTTAATTATTTTTTCAATGATAATAGACAAGGTTAAATACATAATCGATATACTTAGCAACTTATCTCGAAGTGCAAATATTGAATTCACTTATTTTACTACCATATTAAAGATAATTGGCATTGCATATATTGTTGAATTTGGAGCTCAAATCTCTAGAGATGCTGGAGAAGAAGCCATTGCATCGAAGATCGAGCTAGGTGGTAAAGTTATAATAATGGTTCTTGCAATGCCAATACTCTTAACTTTAATGAATTTGATTATAAAAATACTGCCCTAAGGTGAATAAATATGATAATAAGCAGAAAGATAATTTGGTTAGCAATATTATTATCTCTATTCATACTATCTTCTGCTTCATCGGCTGAAACAGAAGAAGACTTGATGAACAAAAATATTTTAGAGGAACAATTGGAGAGTTTAAATATAAAGGAACTAGAATACATATTAGAAGATATTATCAATACAAGCAGCGAATACTATAGGGATATAAACGTAAGGGATATTTTGTTTTCTATATTAAAGGGGAAGAATATTCTAGATTTCAAAGGTTTTGCCAAAATAGCTATTAAGACTGTGGTTAACGAACTATTGAATAATCTTACGTTAATATCACAAATAGTCATTATTGCTGTTGCTTGTTCGATCCTTTCCAATTTACAAAATAGCTTTGAAAAGGACAGTATATCCCAATTGGCAAATTATGTTTGCTATATAGTACTATCCATGATGATAATAAATAGCTTTACCCTAGCATTGGAATTAGGTAAGGGTACTGTAACTAAGATGGTTGATTTTATGCAAGTTATACTACCTATACTTTTAACTTTATTGATAGCAATAGGCAGCCCAGGAACAAAAATTCTTTTCAATCCCGTTGTATTAGGAACTGTAAATATAATAGGAACTTTAGTTAAAAATGTTGTTTTTCCTCTAATTTTTTTTACTTTTATTGTAGGAATAATCAGCAGAATTTCTAATAAAGCTCAATTCAATAAGATTTCGGAACTAATGCGTGAAATAGTAGTTGTAATATTAGGTGCTTCATTTACAGTCTTTATAGGGATAATCAGCATATACGAAATTGGTTCAAATATTGATGGAATAGCTGTACAAACCGCAAAATTTGCAGTGGACAGTTTTATACCCATAATTGGGAAATTCCTATCTGATGCGGTGGAAGTGGTAGTAAGTGGTTCTGCAATATTGAAAAATGGATTAGGGATGATGGGCTTAGTAGCTCTAGTTTTAATATGCTTAATCCCAGCAGTAAGAATCTTGATATTGATATTTGTGTACAAATTAGTTGCTGCATTAATTCAGCCAATAACATCAGACGGGGTTTTGGGATATTTTGATGATATATCTAAATCTTTAGTGTTAATACTAGTTGGAATATTATCCATAGCTATAATGTTTTTTATAACCATTTCGGTTGTTGTTGAAGCTGGCAATGTAGCACTTATGCTAAGGTAGGTGAGCAAGTTGATTTTAATGGAATTTTTGAGAGGCTGGGTTAAAGATATTACTATAATGTTTATACTGCTTTCGGTTGTAGAACTAGCACTGCCCAATAGCAACATGAAAAGATATATAAATATGGTTATAGGTTTCATGATAATAGTTGTAATAATATCTCCCTTTATAAGATTAATAAATAGCAATTTTAACGTGGAAAGAGAAATATTCAAGAGCATGATAGATGAGGTTAAATTCCAGTATGAAGAGGATTTTGAACTGCAGGATCTTCAAAAAAGCCAAATCAAAGAAACCTACTTAAACAAGTTGAAGGAAAGCGTAAAAGAATCAATTAACGGAGTATTAGATTATGAAGTAAATGATGTTAAGATATCAATCTATGAAGATGAAAAAAATTATGGAAATATAAAGGATATTGAAATAGTTATGAAACCTAGAGATGGAGATAATACCCATGATGAAGATACCATAAAGACTATAAAAATTGAAGAAATAAGAATAAATGACCTTCATAAAGAAGTTGAAGAGGATGACCTAGAGCCATTTGAAAACGATGATAAAATCAAAGACATATTATATGAAAAGTACAACATACCGAAAGAGAACATCAAAATACTTATTAAAAATAATTGAGTGGAAGGTGAGATAAGTGGATAAGTTGATAAATAAGATTAAAAGATATCTAAATAATGCAAATAATAAAGAAATGCTGCGGAACCTATCCGTAATACTTATTATAGGAATAATCCTCTTCTTATTAGCTGATATATTTATCGGAAATGATCGGCCAAAAAACCAAAACAGCAGTCAATTAGTAGGAGAAGAAAAAATGAACGGTCAATATTCAGATTACAGCTCTTTATTGGAAAACAAGCTAGAAAATATACTAAGTCAATTAAAGGGAGTAGGAAAGGTAAAAGTGATGATAACATTAGAGGATACTACGGAAGTAGTTCCAGCCTTTAATACTACAAAGAACAATGAAACTACAAAAGAAAATGATTCACAAGGAGGTACTAGAGAAATTGTAAGGGAGGATATGACTATACAGGTTGTAACAAATGATAAAGGAGAGCCTATAGTTTTAAAAGAAATTAGACCAACGATTAAAGGAGTAATAGTTATAGCTGAAGGTGCTGAAAATCTGGAAGTTAAAGAGATGTTATATGAAGCTGTAAAAACAGCTTTGGGGGTTCCTGGCAACAGGGTGGAAGTATATTCTAGTAATTAAAAGGGGGATGATATTATGTTTACAGTAAAGAGGCCTGTAATAGTTTTTATGTTGATTTTGCTATTAGTGTTAACTGGTTATATCAATCACAATTTAACTAAAAGAGCGTCATCAAGGGTATCTAGAGAGTATCAAGAATATGAAGAAAGGGAACTAGCTAAGGAGAAGCAATCTGATAAAGATTTAGTACCAGCTATTTCTGGAGGAAAAGATGAAGAAGTGGAAATAATAGATTCAGAAGATAAAGAAGAAGATGAAGCTAATAATGTGGATGGGCTAGTTCAGGATACAGAAGATGATATATCAGAAACAATTAGCAATCAAGAAAATTTAAAATCAAAAAATTACTTTGTAGAACAACGACTTTCTAGAGATAAACTAAGGGCTGGACTTGTTGATAGATTAAACGAAATAGTCAATAATGATAACAGCAGCCAGGAAATGGTAACTGAAGCTCAAAGGAAGATCATGCAGATTGGGGAAATTGCAGAAAAAGAATTGACAATTGAGGGATTAATAAAAGCAAAGGGCTTTAATGATGCATTAGTTTTCCTAACTGAAAAAGACGCAAAAGTAGTAGTTGATGTAAAAGAACTTACTGAACAAGATGTAGTAAAAATTCTTGATATTGTAATAAACGAGACTGATTTAGATGCAGCTAATGTAAAAATTATGAAAAAAAATTAGATTTACTTTGTAAAAGTACAATCCCTTTGGTATAATAACGTTGAAGACTTTCTCAATATAGGAGGTGTCAAACTTGGCAGAATCAGCAGGAGGAGATAGAAGCAAATATGGCACTGTAAAAATATCTAACGAAGTAGTAGCCATAATTGCTGGTCTTGCCGCTAATGAAGTTGATGGCGTAGCTAGCATGAGCGGTGGATTAACTGGAGATATTTCGGAAATGCTTGGAATGAAAAACCTCTCAAAAGGGGTTAAGGTTGAAGTAGGAGAAAAAGAAGCTGCCATAGATTTATTCATAATTGTAGAATATGGTTACAAGATTACTGAAGTTGCTACTAATGTGCAAAAAAATGTTAAGGATAAAGTAGAGACCATGACAGGGTTAAATGTTGTGGAAATAAATGTTAATGTACAAGGAGTTAACATTCCTAAGGAAGAACCAGTAATTGAAAATGAACCGAGAGTGAAATAAATACTACCCTCTGGAAACAGAGGGTAATTTTGAATTTTTTAGGAGGAATTAAATAATCATGAACATTTCTTTAAGAATACTGTTATTTTTTATATCTTTGATATTGGGCATTTTTTCTATAGTTATGATAATATTTCCCTTTGATCAAATTCAATATTTCTCTGTTGAAAGGATAACCTTATTTGTTGAAAGTTTAAAAGGAAACTATGCTCTTTCAATTGTAGGGCTAATAATTCTATTGTTTAGCTTAAAAATTTTATTTTTAAGTCTTAAAATAAACAGTAGTAGAGAAAAAATAAGCTATGTAGTAAAAACCAATGATCATGGTGAGGTTAAGATTTCATCGGATACTATTGTTGGCTTAGTATACCATGTATGCAATAGGTTTAGCGGTTTAAAGAATGTAAAGGTTAAAGTTGATATAATAGAAGGACAATTATATATTAATCTAAATGGAGATGTTATCCCTGAAATCAACATTCCTGACATGTCTAAGGATTTACAGGTTAAAGTGAAAGAACATGTAGAAAGCTGCACAGGAGTTAATGTATCTGAAATAAGGGTATTTATTTCAAATGTAACTGTGCCTGGTAGGAATTTAAAATAACGTATGAGGTGTTATAATTGATAAAGGAAACAATTAAAGATATGATTGTTAAGTTACTAAATTACGTCAAGTCTAATACAGGAAAATCCTTAGGAACTTTTATTGGCATTATTGTAGCAATTATGATATTATCCTTAGGTTTTTTTAAAACTCTTTTTATAATTCTTTGTGCTTCTCTAGGTTACGTAATAGGAGATAGGATAGATGAAGGAGAAAATTTAAAAGATTTATTGTTGAAATTGCTTTATAAAAATGATTAAATAGTGCACATTATATAGCAAAAACATTTAGGAGGATACATATGGGAAGAAAACGCGCAAGAGAATCTACTATGAAATTACTATATCAAATGGAGATAAATGAGGATTTTTCAGATAAGCTAATCAACCTATTTTTTGAAAATAATACTTTTAATGAAGAAGAAAAAGAATATATACTAGATGCAACTTCCAAAATAGTTAATAATATGGAAAAAATTGATTCCTATATCGAAAAGAATATTGAAAATTGGGAGATAAATCGTTTAGCCAAAATAGACCTTTGTGTGTTAAGAATTGCTATATATGAAATTCTTTTTAGACCAGATATACCTGTTGAAGTGTCAATAAATGAAGCTATAGAGATCTCAAAAAAATACAGTTCCAGTCAATCTTCCAAATTTGTCAATGGAGTCTTAGGAAGTATTGTAAGGAGTACTGATCTTAATGAAAGATAAGCTTTACCTTGGTATAGATACTTCTAACTATACCACCTCAGTAGCTGTTATAGATGATAATGATAAGATAATAGTTGATTTGAGAAAGGTGCTCAAAGTAGGGAAAGGTAAAAAAGGTTTAAGACAACAGGAAGCAGTATTTCAACATATTAACAATATTCCAGTTCTAATAGAAGAGATGGCTAATTTAGTTGATATTTCAAAAATAGATACTGTTTCGTGTAGTTCACAACCAAGGAACTTGCCCGATTCTTATATGCCTGTTTTTTTAGTTGGTAGAGGGCAAGCTATAATAATTTCTAGACTGTTGAAAGCAAAATTTAAAGAGTATAGCCATCAAGAAGGGCATATTGCTGTGGGACTTATGAATAGCCAATTAAAGACACAGAATAGTTTCTTAAGTCTACATATTTCAGGGGGAACAACAGAACTATTATTGGTCAATAATGAGAATAAGAGGCTTGATGTTAAGATTGTTGGAGGAACCTTAGATATTAGTGTAGGTCAACTTATCGATCGGATAGGTGTAGAATTAGGATTGCCCTTTCCATGTGGTAAACATATGGATTTAATTGCTATGAAAGGTAAGAAATTGGATATTAGCATTCCAGTTAATATAAAGGATAGAGCGTGGTTTAACCTATCAGGGATGGAGAATTTTTATAAAAATCTACTAAAAGAAAACGTGTATAAAGTTGAAGATGTAATGTTTACACTTTTTTATGTTATAAGTGAATTTATATATAAAGTTATATTAAATAGCTCCAAAGACTATTGTATAGACTCGGTTTTGATAACCGGAGGAGTTTCATCTAATAGCGTTATCAGAAACCTTTTAACGGATAAACTCATAAAACAAGGTATAAAACCATATTATCCTACAGAAAGTTTGTGTACAGATAACGGTGTAGGCATTGCATATTTAGGGAAAGAAAGATATAGTAGCAGGTGATCGTTTTGATTTCAAGACCTTTGAAGGTAAGTGAAGTGAACAAGTATATAAAAAGGATGTTTTTGGGAGATTTAATACTATCTAATATTCAAGTAGAAGGAGAAATCTCTAATTATAAATGCCATTATAGTGGACATGTTTACTTTTCTCTTAAAGATGATCAAGGTAAAATTAATTGTGTTTTGTTTAAAAATTATAAAGAAAATGTAGTATATGATTTGAAAGATGGGGATAAGGTAATAGTTACTGGTTATATTTCTGTATATGAAAAAGACGGCAGTTATCAACTCTATGTAAAAAAAGTAGACAAAAGTGGAATTGGGGAATTATATAAAGCTTTTGAAGAGTTAAAAGCAAAACTTGAAAAGGAAGGATTGTTTGATACTTCCCATAAAAAAGAACTGCCTTTTTTCCCTAGAAAAATAGGTGTAGTTACATCTTCTTCAGGGGCTGCAATAAGAGATATAATTACAGTAATTAAAAGAAGATGTCCTGTAGTTGACATTGTAATATATCCGGTATTGGTTCAGGGAATTAATGCACCTCCATCAATTTGTGAGGGGTTAAGATATCTTGATAAAAGGGAAGATATAGATGTGATAATTTTGGGAAGAGGTGGCGGTTCTTTAGAAGAGCTTTTTGCTTTTAACGATGAAAACTTAGCTAGAACCATATACCATATGAAAAAACCAATAATTTCTGCAGTAGGTCATGAAACAGATTATACGATTGCAGATTTTGTTGCAGATCTCAGGGCCCCCACTCCTTCAGCTGCAGCTGAGATGGCTACTCCTGACATAAATGAAATGTTGAGCATATTATACGAGAAATATAATAGGCTCGTGAAATCTTTTTTAATCAAGAAAAATGAAATGAGCATGAGATTAGATTATCTGTATAACAATTTAAACTTCCACAATCCAATTAATAAAATTAGAGATCTGGCTCAGGAGCAGGATATACTGCTAAAACAATTAATCCTGATGATGAACATGAAACTGTCTGCATGTAGAGAAAAAATTGAAAATCTAAATAGAGCAATCCATCATTTAAATCCTATTTTTTCTTTAAAGAGAGGATATGGAATTGTTACAGATATAAGCGGCAGAGCTATTACTTCTGTGGAGGATGTTTCAGTAGAAGAAAATTTGAAGGTATTTATAAAGGATGGTGTGTTGGAAGTAAAAGTAGTCAATATTAGCAAAGAGGGGTTGTTTAAGGATGAAGATTGAAGATTTAACCTATGAAGAGGCATTAAAAGAATTGGAAGATATAGTGGAAGAACTAGAAAAGAATCAATTGACATTGGAGGAATCCTTAGAAAAGTTTAAGAGAGGAGTAGAGCTATATAAATACTGTAATAGAGTTTTGACACAGATAGAAGGAGAAGTGAAGATATTGTTAAAGGATGACTATGGTAATTTAGATGAAGATGACTTTTTTGTGGAGGTATGATTGATGAATTTTGACTATGAGATGAGAAAAGCTAAGGAAAAGATTGAAGAAGAGCTTATGAATTTTTTTAGAGATAAAACAGGTTATCAGGAGAAAATATTTGAATCCATGAAGTATAGTTTGTTTTCAGGTGGCAAAAGAATTAGGCCAATATTGATGCTCAAATCCTGTGAACTATTTAATCAAGAGTATATAAAATTTATTCCATATGCTATAGCCATCGAAATGATTCACACTTATTCTCTTATACACGATGATCTGCCTGCAATGGATGATGATGATTTTAGAAGAGGCAAGTTGACCAATCACAAGGTTTTTGGAGAAGCAATGGCAATATTGTCTGGGGATGGATTGCTTAATTTAGCTTTTGAAATTATGACTGACTATGCTTATAACAACTCTAAAACTATTGAAGAATACAGAAGAAGTATTTGGGCAATTAATGAGATTGGAAGATATTCAGGTGTCTTTGGAATGATAGGCGGACAGGTAGTTGATTTATTGGCTAACGATTTGCATATGGATGAAGAAAAATTGATGTTCATGTATAAATGTAAAACCTCAGCTCTAATACAAGCATCGGTGGTTTCAGGTGCTATTCTAGGTGGCGCAGCAGAGGAAGATGTTGAAAAAATGAGACAGTTTGGGTTGTATCTGGGATTAGCTTATCAAATCAAAGATGACTTGTTAGATATAGAAAAAGATGGTTCCATCAATAAGATTACTTATTTATGCTTCAAAAGCATTGAGGATGCAGAGAAAGATGTGAAATTGTTTAGTCAAAAATCCGTAGATATATTGGATTCTTTCGTTGATAAAGATGTGGATTTTTTAAAGGAGTTAACAAAAAGGCTCGTATATAGAGAATACTAAATAGCAATTTCATGATAGCAAATTATATGATTTTGCTGATAGCAATGGGCTATCAGCATTTATTGTAAAAAAATGAATAATCGATATAATAATATATGAAAAATAGCAATTACATTAACGAGGAGAGTAAACATGAAGAAGGAAAGAATAGATGTGCTTTTATATGAAAGAGGATTTGCTGAATCAAGAGAAAAAGCTAAGCGCATTGTGTTAGAAGGAATTGTTTTTGTGGATGATAAAAAGATAGATAAACCAGGTGAAAAGGTGGATGTAAGTAGCAATATTACTGTAAAGAAAGATCCTCTTATATATGTTAGCAGAGGTGGCTTGAAGCTTGAAAAGGCAATAAAGGCATTTAAAATAGACCTTAATGACAAAATCGCAATTGATATAGGAGCATCCACAGGGGGATTTACTGATTGCATGTTACAGCATGGAGCAAAAAAGGTTTATGCTATTGATGTAGGATATGGCCAATTGGATTGGAAGCTTAGAAACGATCCAAGGGTAATAGTCAAAGAAAGAACTAATATAAGATACGTAACTATAGATGATATTGGAGAAACAGTAGATTTTATTTCAATAGATGTATCATTTATATCTCTAAAATTAGTATTACCAGTTGCTAAAAATCTGCTTAAAAAGAATGGTCATATAATGGCATTGGTTAAACCCCAGTTTGAAGCTGGAAAGGAAAAGGTTGGCAAAAAAGGGCTTGTAAAGGATAAAAAAGTTCACATAGAAATTATTGAGGATATGGTCAAATTCTGTGATAATATAGACTTAAGGGCAATCGATTTAGACTTTTCACCCATAACTGGCTCAACAGGAAATATAGAGTACTTATTATATTTATCAAATAATATAGATGATGTTAATTGTGTTGATGAAAAAAAGATCGAGCAAGTGGTAGAGGATGCTCATAATGCTCTATATTCATAATTGTAATATTAAATGGGAATCTCTTAAGGTAATATGGGGGTATACTAATGATAGTTGAGTTGAGTATTAATAACTTTGCTATTATTGATAATGTTAAGATTAATTTTGAAAAGGGATTCAATGTTTTGACAGGAGAAACAGGTGCTGGTAAATCCATTATCATTGAAGGAATAAGCATGATACTTGGCCAAAGGGCAAATAGAAACCTTATCAGATCAGGAGAAGAAAGAGCGATAATAGAAGGTGTATTTTATCTAGAAGACCCTGTGGAAATAAACGAAACTTTAGAAGAACATGGAATCGACGTTGATCCCAATAATTACTTAATAATAACCAGGGAGATATATAATAATGGAAGAACTATTTCAAGAGTTAATGGAAGAGTCGTTACATTATCGGTTTTAAATGATATAACTGCAAATCTAGTCGATATCCATGGGCAGCATGAGCATCAATCTTTATTAGATCCACGAACTCATATTAAATTAGTAGATAGCTTTGGAAATGAAGAGTTGAAAAGCTTACTAGAGACAGTTAATAAAAAATATAGAGTACTACAAGAAGAAAAAAATAGGTTAAAGGAATTATCACAAAACATTGAAAACATAGAAAGGGAAATAGATCTATTGCAGTATCAGCTAAAGGATATTGATTCAGCTGATATATTCAATTTAGATGAAGATGAAATTATGTCAGAGTATAATAAATTAAATAATATTAAAGATATAGCTTTTAATTTGGGACAAGTTATTGATATGTTGAATAGCGATGATTATAGTGGCTATTCTATCATTAATGGTATAAGTAAGTGTAGACTTAATTTGAATAATATTGAAAAATATGACGAAGCATTAAAGGAGTACAATAACATATTGGAATCCGTAGAGTATGAATTAAAAGATCTATATATAAGTATTAAAGATTATTTAGAAAATCTTGAGCTGGATGAAGAGGAGCTTATTATTCTTGAAGAAAAAATAGATTTGTTAAATAGTTTGAAGAGGAAGTATGGTAATACCATCGAGGATATAATTGAATATAGAAATTCTATAGAAGCTAAATTGAATAATTTACTAAATAATGAAAGGGCTATTGAAGAGACAAATAAGAGAATAAAGAGCTTAGAAAAAGAACTCATGAATGATTGTTTAAAGTTGACTGATCTTAGAAAGAGAATTAGCAAAAAACTTGAAGCTAATATAACCAAAGAACTAGAAGAGCTCAATATGAAAAATGTTGTTTTTAAAATAAATTTTGATAAACATGATTATTTTACAGCTGAAGGCTTAGATAAAATAGAATTTCTTATTTCAACTAATAAAGGAGAGGAATTAAAGCCTTTAAGCAAAATAGTATCTGGCGGAGAAATGGCTAGAATAATGCTAGCTTTCAAGAAGATACTATCTCAATACGACAACATTCCAACTTTAATCTTTGATGAAATAGATACAGGAATTAGCGGAAGAACTGCGCAAATTGTAGGTGAAAAAATTAAATCTATTTCTAAAAATCATCAAGTTATTTGCATATCGCATTTACCACAAATTGCTGCTCTTGCAGATGTGCATTTCTTAATTTCAAAGGAAGTTTTCGATGATAAAACTTGTGTAGCTGTTAAAAAATTGGATTATAATGAAAGGATTGACGAATTATCCAGATTATTAGGAGGAGTCAATTTAACAAATACCACAAAATTGCATGCAAAGGAAATGTTAGATATGTCTAAAAGCTTAAATTAAAATTGGGTAAATGTTACGCTGTTTTTGGCAAAAAAAGGCTTTGAGAAGTTTTCTTCTTTAAAGCCTTTTTTGTTTTATTATTTTTGTCATTATATAAGTTACTTTACATTATAAATAATTATTTAAAGTATAAATAACGCTAAAAAAGGCTAAATTATATTTACGCAAAATATATTTGGAGGTGAATTTCATATAGGACAATTTAGAGGAGTGATATAAATTTGAATAATACAAAATTTTATTCAAGATTATTCTCCTTCTTATTGATAGTTTTTACTTTTTTTTATGTATTACAAGCTATAAACATTTTTTACTATCCTAATGAGATAAAAATAGCCAAAGGCGAAAATAAAAGCATAAGTGTTTTATTCCCTTTATCTTTAAGTGTATCGAATAGTGAGGATGCAATAGTCCAATATGCATATAACAGCTCCTCCAACAATGGATTAAAGAGAAGCTATAAAATAGATGGTATAGAATCAGGAGAAGTAGAATTTCAGCTGAAATTATTAGGACTGATACCTGTTAAAAAGGTGGATGTTAATGTTGTAGATAGGCCTAAATTAGTACCTGGAGGAAATGCAATAGGTGTTAAGATCAATACAAAAGGAGTATTAGTTGTAGCTGTAACAGATGTTATAGGAATAGATGGGGAAAGATATAATCCCGCAAAAGATGCTGGAATTAAACCGGGAGACATCATATTGAAAATTAATGATATCGAAGTTAAAGATGCTCAACACGTTGTAGAGCTTCTAAACCAATTACAAGATCAGAAGATAAAGCTTGAGATAGATAGAAACAACATTAAGTATGAAGTTGAAGCTACTCCTGTTAAGAGTTTACAGGATAACTGTTATAGGTTAGGTATTTGGGTTAGAGACAAAACAGCTGGAATAGGTACCTTAACCTTCTATGATAAAAATAGTAAAGTGTTCGGTGCCTTAGGACATGGCATAACCGACATGGATACTGGAAATTTACTGACTCCTAACTATGGAAAAATAATTAATGCGAAAATTTCAAATATAGAACAAGGTAAAAAAGGTAGTCCTGGGGAAATAAAAGGTATGTTTTATGAAACTAATAAAGAATTAGGAGAAATAAAAACTAACTCTAATTATGGGATATTTGGAGTAATAAGCGATGAATTTATTAAGTCTGATAACAAAGAGCCCATTCCTATTGGGTTTAAAGAAGAAGTAAAGGTAGGAAAAGCCCATATATTAGCGACTATAGAAGGTAACAAGGTAGAAAGATTTGATATAGAAATTACTGACGTGCAGTATCAGGATAAACCAGAACAAAAAAGCATGACTATAAAAATAACAGATAAGAGGCTATTAGAAAAAACAGGTGGAATTGTTCAAGGAATGAGTGGAAGCCCTATAATACAGGATGGAAAACTGATAGGAGCAGTGACTCATGTCTTTGTAAATGATCCAACTAAGGGTTATGGAGTATTTATAGAATGGATGTTAGAGCAAATTAAATAAAATAAGGAAAGTATATCAAAATGATAGGCTTTAAGCCTATCATTTTGATTAGGTAAAAATTTTTAATTTATTTAAAAAAATAGAAGGAAATTCACATCCAGTGTCGAATAGAAAAAATAAAGGAAATAAGCAAACAGGGGGTATTGTTAAATTGGAGAAAAAGAAAGTATTAATTGCCGATGATAATAGGGAATTTTGTGAGATTCTTAGTAAGTTTTTGTTAAAAGAGGGGGATTTTGAGGTCGTTGGTACCGCTAAGGACGGATTGGATGCTTTAGATAAAATTAAGGAAGAAAATCCAGACATATTAATACTTGATATTATAATGCCACATTTAGATGGCTTGGGAGTATTGGAGTCTTTACATAAACTTGATTTAGAAAAAATCCCAAAAGTAGTGGTATTATCAGCTGTAGGTCAAGATAAGATTACCCAAAAGGCTATCAATTTAGGTGCAGATTACTATGTAGTGAAACCTTTTGATTTCAAAACATTTATAAAAAGACTAAAACAGATTGTAGGCAGAGAAAATGAAAAGGATAATTTGGAATCTGACAAATATATTCACATTCCTGAATCTTCAAAACTAACTTTTTCTGACCCAATCAAGAGTTTAGAGGCAAAAATCACCAATATAATACACGAAATCGGTGTACCAGCACATATTAAAGGATACCTATATTTAAGAGAAGCCATCTTAATGGTTATTCAAAATGTTGATTTATTAGGGGCAGTTACAAAAGAGCTATATCCTGGAATAGCTAGTAAGTATAATACTACACCAAGCAGAGTAGAAAGAGCTATAAGACACGCAATTGAAGTAGCGTGGACAAGAGGGAAGATTGATACAATTGATAAAATATTTGGATATACTGTTAATAATGATAAAGGAAAACCAACTAATAGCGAATTCATAGCAATGGTTGCTGATAAATTAAGATTGGAAATGGAAATGGCACAAGAAAGTGTTTTTTAACCTCACAAAGTGTACTTTGTGAGGTTAAATTTTGTTTATTATATATATTTATTATGATATTATGTTATAATAAGTCCGAAGACTATTGATATAACTAATAATAAATATGGCTAAGTCGGAGGATTTTTTATGTATATAAAAGGTACTGTAAAAAAAGATGAGAAAACAAAAAGATTAACTAAGAGGCTTAATCCTGGTGATATTGCATTAATAAAGCATAAGGATTTAGATGAATTAGCTGCTATATCTCTTGCTGAAAAAAAGGTAAAGTGTATAATCAATGTAGATGAAACTATTAGTGGGAAATATCCAAATCAAGGACCGACTGTTTTGATGGATTCAAATATTCCTATATTTGAAGCAGAGGAAAACGTATTTGATACTATCGAAGAAGGACAGATTATAGAAATCAATGAAAACCAAATTATATACAATGGCCAAGTAGTTGGACAATGTAAATTGTTAGATGAGGATAGAATTAAAGAATTGTTAGAAATTAGCTACAATAATTTGGAGGAAGAATTAGAAAGGTTTATTGAAAATACTTTAAATTATGCTAAAAAGGAAAAAGGGCTTGTAACTGGAAAAATCTCAGTACCTAAAACAAAGGTAAACTTGGAGAATAAACATGTATTAGTTGTTGTAAGAGGAAAAGATTATAAAGTGGACTTAGAAGCCATAAAACCATATATTGAAGAAGTTAAGCCAGTACTTATTGGAGTTGATGGTGGTGGAGATGCTTTACTTGACTTTGGGCTTACTCCTGATATTTTAGTAGGTGATATGGATAGTGTATCTGATGAGTGTCTCAAAAAAGCTAAAGAGATAATAGTTCATGCATATCCAAATGGAAAAGCTCCTGGCTTAGAAAGGGTAAAGAGCTTAGGCCTGGATGCGCAAATCTTTCCTGCACCTGGTACAAGTGAAGATATAGCATTGTTATTAGCATATAGTAACAAAGCAGATTTAATTGTTGCAGTAGGAACTCATTCCAATATGATCGATTTTTTGGAAAAAGGGAGAAAAGGAATGGCTAGTACCTTCTTAGTAAGGTTAAAAGTAGGACCTAAATTAGTTGATGCTAAAGGTGTTAATAAACTATATAATAGTAGCTTCAAATTAAAGTACATTGTAGGAATTGTAATTGCAGCATTAATTCCAATACTAATCATTACACTAAGACATCCTTTACTAAAGGATCTTTTGCTACTTATTAAAATCAGAATAAGATTATTGCTAGGATTATAAAGGAGGAATATTATTGATACCTAATATAAAATTTTATGTCATATCAATTGCTGCTATTTTTGCTGCTTTAGGAATAGGCATATTTGTTGGATTCTTATTAGATGCCCAAAATCTTATTATGGATCAAAGGAACGATATTATAACTGAAATAGAAAAGAGATTTGATTATTTAAGTGAAGAAAATAAGGGACTTAAGGAAGCCTTGGAGTCAGCTAATAATGAAAAAGAAAATTACGAATACTTTATTGATTCCACTTACAAAGAAATAATAAAGGATAAGCTAGTAGGAGTTAATGTAGCAATTATAGAAACAAACAATGATTATGTGTATTCTAGTGTCGGGCAGCTATTGGAAGCTGCTGGTGCAAATGTTGTAAATTTAACAACAATAATGGATACATTTTTAAGCCAGGATTTATTAATAAATTTATATCAAGAATTGCAAATACCTATAAATAGTAGTAACATAGCAGGAGATGCAATTAGGAAGCTTACAGAATCAATAATAAAAGGTGAAACGAATGAGTTAGTATTAAAACTTGATGAGAGAGGATTTATCAACTTAGTAGGTCCTATTAATGAACCTGCAGACTATATAATTGTTGCTGGTGGAAGCAGGGACGATTCACAGGATAGGATAAATGTAATAGATAGTACGATAATAAATGTAGCTAAAAGCAATTCAGTGCCAGTAGTGGGAGTAGAAAGAATAGATGTAAATTATTCATATATTGAAAGCTATAAAAATCTAGGAATCACAACTATAGATAATGTTGACACTACAATTGGGAAAGTTTCCTTGATTTTAGCTATGGAAGGAAGACCAGGCCATTATGGAGTCAAGAAAACTGCTGAAGATCTTATACCTAGCTTAAACGTACAATAAGGCATCTAAGGGAGTGATTTTGTTGATTAAAGGGAAAGTAATAATAGCGATACCAGCATATAATGAATCAGATGTAATAGAATATACAATAGAGGGATTAAAAAAGATTGATATAATTGATAAAATTGTTGTTATTGATGATGGCTCCACTGATAATACTGCCGAGATAGCAGAAAAGGCTGGAGCAGTGGTTATTTCACTTAAAGAAAATAGAGGAAAAGGCTATGCAATGAAAAAGGCTTTGGAGAATATTGATTGTGATATAATTGGTTTTGTAGATGGAGATGTAGGACTTTCAAGTTCAGAAATAGGTAAGCTAATAGAACCGGTTATCAATGATGAGGTAGATTTTACTATTGCACAATTTCCAAGAGCAGAGAAGAATACAAATGTTAAAGGAGGATTTGGCTTAGTAAAGAAACTGGCTAAAAAAGGAGTATATTATTATACGGGAAAAGAGATTGAAACTTCTTTATCAGGACAAAGGGTTTATAAGAGGAAAGTTGTAGATAGTATGAAATACATACCTACTAATTATGGTATTGAAATAGCAATGACAATACAAGCTATAAATAATGGTTTTAGCTTTAAAGAGATACCTGTTAATATGAAGCATAGATATACAGATAGATCATTAAAAGGATTTAAACATAGAGGTAAACAATTTGTTCAAATATTTACCACATTAGTAATTTTGTTTTTCAGAAGGTGAAAAAATGGACTATATGAATATAGTTATTATAATAATTTCTGTAATATTATCCTATTTTGCAGCACCTATACTCATAAAAATATTAAATAAGGGTAATGCTTTAGGAACAAATTACTTGGGAGAAAAAATACCAAACTGTATGGGGCTAATATTTGTTGTAGTACAAGTTTTCAATCTATCCTTAATCTACTTGTTTTTTGAGGATGAAAACTATTATATTATTTACCTTTTCTCCCTTGTTCTAATGGGATTGGTAGGGCTTATGGATGATCTAATAGGTGAGAAGGAAGTAAAAGGTTTAAAAGGTCATATTCTAAACTTTCTAAAAGGGAACCCTACCACAGGTGGAATTAAAGCAGGAGTTGGCTTTCTTATATCACTATTTGTAGCATTGGTTTTATCAAGAAGCATCTTTGAAATTATTATAAACACTTTAATCATAGCATTGTTTACAAATTTAATTAATTTGTTTGACTTAAGACCAGGTCGTTCTGCAAAAGTTTTTATTTTATTTGCCATAATAATGCTCTTTTTTAGTGTAACTGATCAGTATAATATAATAATATATTCTTTTTTTGGAATTTTATTTGTGTATTTGCCATTAGATTTAAAAGCAAAAGCTATGATGGGCGATGTAGGCTCAAATACAATGGGGATTACCCTAGGAATATATTGTGCTTTCACCCAGAATACTATATCAAAGCTTATCTACTTATTGTTTTTATTTACTTTACATATACTAGCTGAAAAAATTTCTTTTACGCAAATTATAGAAAGAAATAGATTGCTTAAATTCTTGGATGATTTGGGAAGATAAGGAGTTGTTATAGATGTTAAGCTATAAAAAAGGTACAGTAGTTGAAATAGAAGAACATCACGAAGGTATAGCTTTTATAAAGGTTTCCATAGATGGTCAGATTTCCAAGGCTATTAATTACAATAATATAACTGGCGCAATTAAAGTAGGAGATGTTGTAATTTTAAATACAACAGCAGTTGAACTAGGGTTAGGGACAGGTGGTTTTCATTTTGTAATCTTTAATTATAGCAATGAATCTAAAAAGCTTGAAGGTAAAGGTCATATTATTAAATTAAGGTATACACCACTTCAAATTAAATGCTTAGCAGCTGAGGAAGAAAACAGTGAATATCATGAAATATTTAATAACTTTAAAACTCTAGACAATCACATTTTTATCGTTGGTACATTACATAGCATGCTTGCACCTATAGTTTCCATGTTGAAATGGAAAAACAGAGATATTAAAATAAATTATATAATGACTGATGGAGGTTCTCTACCCATATATTTTAGCAATACAGTAAGAACTCTAAAGAATAAAGGGTTAATTCACAAGACTATAACAATAGGGCATGCTTTTGGCGGTGATTTAGAATGCGTTAATATATATACAGGCTTAATTGCAGCTAAAGAAATTTTAAAAGGTGATGTAACTATTATAACAATGGGACCCGGAATAGTTGGTACAGGTACAAAGTACGGATTTAGCGGTATAGAACAAGGACAGATTGTTGATGCTATAAATACATTAGGTGGAAATGCTATTATAGTACCCAGAATCAGCTTTAGAGATCCAAGGGAAAGGCACATTGGTATAAGTCATCATACAAGAACTGTATTATCAGAAATTGTAAAGACAACAGGTCAAGTAATTATTCCAATTTTGGATGATGATAAGCTAGAGATTATAAATGAGCAGATAAATATGTTAGATTTATACAGCAAGTTTGATATTGTTTATGAAAATGGAGAAGGAATTATAGATGCTATGGATTATTTTAATTTAAAAACAACAACTATGGGAAGAGGCTATCAGGAGGATAAGGAATTCTTTTTAACTTTGGGAGCAGTAGGATCTTATGTTGCTAAGAAGTTTATGAAGGAGGAATAAAAAGATATGAATTTTGAAGAGAAAACAATGAAATCTGAAAAAATATATGAAGGAAAAATAATAAATTTGAGAATAGATACAGTAGAATTACCCGACAAAAAATATTCTAAAAGAGAAATAGTTGAACATCCGGGGGCTGTTGGTATAGTTCCTATTACAGACGATGGATGTATGATATTAGTAAAACAGTATAGAAAGTCTGTTGAAAAATTTTTGTTAGAGATACCTGCTGGAAAAATTGAAGTCAACGAGGAACCAAAGGAAACCGGATTAAGAGAATTGGCTGAAGAAACAGGGTATAAAGCAAATAAAATGGAATACTTATTTGAATTTTATACCTCACCTGGATTTTCAAATGAAAAGATTTATTTATTTTTAGCTACAGATCTAGAAGAGGGAGAAGTAAAGCCAGAAAGCGATGAGTATATAAAAGTTGAAAAATATAAAATTGAAGAATTGGTAGACATGGTTATAAGAGGAGAAATAAATGATGGAAAAACAATAGTAGCTATTTTTTACGCACAAAAGTATATAAATAAGAATGCATAATTGGTGATAATACCTCCCTTAAAAGCATATTATTCTTATAAGGCTTGTATAATTGAAGGGAGGATTTATCATTGTCACATAAATTGAAAAGATGGATATTCAATCATTTTCGTGATAATTTTCTAATTTATATTGTTGTAGCTGCAATGTTCTTTATTGGTATTATTGTTGGAGCTATAGCAATTAAAGTACTAGAGCCTGCAAAAACTAATAAGATAATGTTGTTTGTAAATTCCTTATTTAAATCAATTGATGCATCTAATATAAACAATATTTCAATATTAAAGCAGTCATTGATTGATAATTTTAAGGCAATTTTTGTGATCTGGATAACTAGTACACTGTTTGTAGGAATAATTATAGTTCCTATTATTGTTTTATTTAAAGGATTTGCATTAGGATTTTCCGTTGGTTTTTTTGTATTTGAATATGGATTCAAAGGATTTCTATTTTCTATATTAGGTATATTTTCGCAAAATCTCTTTATTGTCCCAGGGATAATATCAATTTCAGCAATAGGTCTTGCTTTTTCATTTAAAAATATCAGGAAAAAGAAAATAAGACCTAGAAGCAAGACGTTTATATCGGAGTTTATAGATTATTCATTGCTGATCCTCCTGTTTTCAATACTAATACTTATAGGCTGTTTTATTGAAGCCTACTTAACACCAATATTTATGAAATTTTTTATAAACTATTTTAGTTAGCATAAAAAAGATAAAAGGAGTTAAGATGATGAATCACTTTAGATTACAAGATTATTTAGAATACATAAAAGAAGAAAAAGGATTGACTGACAGTACTTTAGAATCCTATAATAGGGACTTAATGCAATTTAGTAAGTATTTAGAAGATAAACATATAGATAGCATTGCAAACGTAAATAAGGCCACCATAATAACCTACATGATGTTTTTGCAGAAAAATGGAAAATCAGCAGCTACCATAGCTCGGAGTTTAGCCTCATTAAGAAGTTATTTTCAATATCTGTTGAATTTAGGGTTAATTAATGAAGACCCTACATATAATTTACGGTCACCTATAAAGGAAAAAAAATTGCCAGATATACTTTCAAAAAAAGAAGTGGCTTTATTATTAGCGCAACCTTCTGGAGATAATTTTATTGAAGTTAGGGATAAAGCAATGTTGAAATTATTGTATGCAACAGGAATTAAAGTTACTGAATTGATTGCTTTGAACGTGGACAATCTTGATACCCAATTAGGGTGTTTATTGCTGAATTGTAACGATGATTCTGATAGATTGGTACCTGTTGACTATGATACATTGGCTTGTTTAAAGGATTATAGAGATAATTATAGAAATAAATTTGTAAAGGATAGCAGGGAGAAAGCGTTATTTGTAAATTATAATGGCAATAGACTTACAAGGCAAGGATTTTGGAAGATAATTAGGCAATATAGTAAAAAAGCAAATATAGAGAAGAAGATTACCCCGATGACATTAAGGCATTCCTTTGCTTTCCATAGGATCAATAGCAGACATGACCTTAATAAGGCTGCAAATATCTTGGAATATTCAAGTTTTCAAGATATTTAGATTCATTATATTAAACGTATTGAGGAGTACAGATATATTGAAATTTCTATAACTAGGGGTGATAAGATGAGAATTTACGATATCATTAAGAAAAAAAGAGACGGATTAGAATTGAGTAGTGAAGAAATAAACTATTGTATACAAAACTATATAAACGGTAAGATTCCCGATTACCAAATGTCAGCTTTATTGATGGCTATTTTTTTTAATAAGATGACTGATAGGGAAACATTGGATTTAACTAGGGCTATGGTTAATTCTGGGGATAAAGTCGATCTGTCAGAAATCAATGGAATAAAAGTAGATAAGCATTCAACTGGTGGTGTTGGTGATACTGTTACCCTTATATTAGGGCCAATGATAGCAGCATGTGATGTGCCATTTGTAAAAATGTCTGGAAGAGGATTAGGTCATACAGGAGGGACTTTAGATAAATTAGAATCCATAGAAGGTTTTAGGGTTGAACTTTCAAGAGAAGAGTTTTTAAATAATGTAAACAAAATAAATATTGCTATATGTAGTCAAACAGCTAATATTGCACCTGCTGATAAAAAACTGTATTCTCTAAGAGATGTTACTGCAACTGTTGATAACATTTCGCTAATTGCAAGTAGCATTATGAGCAAAAAACTTGCTATTGGTTCTGATGCCATAATATTGGATGTTAAAGTTGGAAGTGGAGCTTTTATGAAAAAATTGGAGGATGCAATAGATTTATCCAAAGAAATGGTAAGCATAGGCACTAACTATGGAAGAGAAACAGTTGCAGTCGTTACAAATATGGATGAGCCATTAGGTAAAGCAATAGGAAACTCCTTAGAAGTTAAAGAAGCTATTGAGGTATTAAAAGGCAAAGGTCCTGAAGATTTAAGAGAGCTATGTTTATATATAGGATCCTTATTGTTGGTATTGGCAAAGAAAGTTAAAGACCCGGATGAAGGAATCAAATTATTAAAAGAAGTATTGGATAACAATTTGGCCTATAATAAGTTTATTGAACTAGTGGAATATCAAGGAGGAAATATAGAGCAAGTTAAAAATCCAGATTTACTTCCAAAATCTAAATACGTTATAGAAGTAAAAAGTAATATAGGAGGATATGTTACCTCAATAGATGCAGAGAAAATGGGTATTTGTGCTTTAAAATTAGGAGCTGGAAGGGAAACTATGGATTCAGTAATAGACCATTCAGTAGGAATTGTGTTAAATAAAAAAGTAAATGATAAGGTAGCGTTGGGAGAAACATTAGCCTATATACATGCTAATGATTTGGATAAAGCAAATGAAGTTGAAAAAGAGATTAAAAGTATATATCAAATAGATAAAAAACCTGGTAAAGATAAAAAATTAATATATGGTTTGGTTACTAAAGATGAAGTGAAATTATATTAGCTTTACAACGCCATGTTGTAAAGCTTTTTTATTATGTTTTTTTATAAGGCTCTTTGTCAATATTTGGGGTGGGATTTTTATCAATCCCGCTCCATTACTA
>JAAROH010007615.1_pt1 | contig 129408 bp, 116 predicted proteins | sample 7248631 | NCBI WGS metagenome assembly JAAROH01 (sample SAMN09772309, study PRJNA484901) | compost metagenome | isolation source: Vermicomposting unit | place: India | reverse complement strand
TTAATTTTATTTACCTTTGTTTTTCCAAATTGTTTCGCAACCCTTATTCTTATAACATAAAGCAAAAAAATGCTTCGGAGAGAGGAAACGCTTGATATATAAGATTTTTTCTCTGGCCAGAAATGTTTAGACTCATACAAGAGCTCAGGGAAACGCTTGATATATAAGATTTTTTCTCCTTGCGCTGAAGCTCCGCGAGCTTCTTGTTACGCAGGCGGTGAATGCTTCGACTTTTGCGTCTGTTGGGGTCAATCGTAAAATCGTCTACTGCCCACTTTGTGTTGAAATACTTCTTTATGCTTATATGGATAACAGACGTTCACATGCCCTTCCTTTCGGGCCTGATGTGCGCTCGTGGCATATGGCCTGTATGCTCTGGGTGTGTATGAGGAAACGAAGCTTCAAACGTGTACATCATCTTCGAATGGAAAAGCCTCCCCTGCCCCTTTTTGTTTGAAGCAATGCTAACGTAAATCCTGTAAATCCATAGGTTATTCCTCAACTTTCTACAAGTGGTTCGTAATGAAGTATGTATCTGGATTGATAGTATTAGCAGTCATTTTTGTTTTACAATACCATTTTCCAACAAAATAAAGAGTATTAAAATAAAGGGTATTGATGTAAAATATAGAAAATAGAGGCGGTAGAGGTGTTGAATGGTGTTTTCAATAAAAAAGTGGTATCAAAATACAAAAGAAAAGGATAAAATCCGAGTCAATACTTTAGGGAGATTGCTCCATACCTGCACTTTTTTACCTCTAGTCATGTTTTTAATCATGTTCATTCCTAAAAATTATGGGTGGACAGTATTTTTTCTCTTCTCTGTGATTATGATTTTCTTCGGCTATAAAACAGAGGATGCTGTTTTTCGACTTCTAGGTAAATACAGTTTTAAGATTATAAAACAGCCATATTATTATATTATTTCTTTACTTGTGATTTTTAGCTTTGCATACTTTGGATTAGGGATGTTCCATTGAGATTTTTACATACAGTACTTCCTTATCATTAGATCATGTTTTTTACTATGAGAAATTTCCTATTATTGCTTTTAAACAACAGATGAAAGGTTGAGTAAAAAATGAAAAAAGCTTGGGCGATTCTATCAATTCTGGTCACAATGTTAATTTTAGGATCAGTAGAAGCGTATGCATCTGTCGCTTCTCCTCTCACTATTCAAGTCAACGGTTCTACCGTTGCTACGCCACCGGGTATACACGTAGTAAATGGCCAAGTTATGGTTCCTATTCGGTGGGCTGCCGAACAGTTAGGTGCTCGTTCTATCAAATGGGATCCTAAAACACGTGATATATTCATTCAGACAGAAGACGTTACGGATAAGATAGCGAAATTAGCCTCCTATAATAGAGCATTGGAAACATATGAGGCAAGTAAAGAAGCAGAAATGTGGCCTCTTACAGAAAATGCAAAAAAGGCATGGCTTTTTCTTCAAAACCAGCCCTTATTCCATCGCGATCACGAATTGGTTTTGAATCTTCCGGATTCATCTCTTAAACGAGTGATTTCAATTACAGTCAATCGTGAATATGTTTCTTATGCCGTTAATAGTGCAGAAAATCATAATGGGCATTTTTATATTCCTATGGATTGGCTGGAGCAATTATTTTGGGCAGATGTTCAGTATAACAAAGAAACAAATCAACTTTTTATTCAAGCGCCAAACAAAGCGGAGATTGAGCAGCAACTAGCAGCGGTCGAAGATGCTCTTGTTGCTTCTACACCTGAAGAAGCAATGAAGCTATGGGGACGTGGCGAGCAGACACGGAGCGGAGCTCTTCAATACGCTGTATTATCACCAGAGCTTCGGAAAAAGGCTGAAGAACGTGTTCGTGAAAAAAATTGGACAACTGGAGGATCAAGTCCCTGGGTTGGGCCCATCACAGTCAAAGAAGAAAAGAAACTTAGCGAGACAGCCGTAGAATATACAGTGACTTATCCAGAAATCACTTCTTTTGGCTCGACTCTAGGTACTGAAAAATTTATTATCGAAAAACTTACGGTAGATGGTAAAGAAGGATGGTTTATAACAAGGCTGTTGTATGCTAATCCATATTATTCAATCATACCTGGTGAAACACAGCCTATTGAAGAAGAAATAAAGTGGTCTCCATTGCCTGAATAAATCGTTTATGAACCTCTCCCACTTCTATAAGTGGAGGGAGGTTCATTTTTATTTCCAAGTTATTTCGCAACCCTTATTCTAAAAACTAATGCAGGTGTTTTCGAGTTCCATATTGATCGATTGTGCCTGTGAGAAAAAAATATAAGCAAAAACGTAGTCGAATTATCAATGGTTTATGGTGCATGCTGGAAGATAATGAGGTAAGGGATGTTTAAAAATTTCACAAAACGATCATAGTTTGATAACAATTCATTTTTATAATGTGAAAGGTAACTTCTACGATATTTATATGATAAGTAGAAAGATCCAACGGAAACAAAGAGTGGTGTTTAATAAAGCAGATAACAACCAATTCTATGAAGGAAAGAGGCTATGAAAACGAAAAAAACAGGGATTAAGCAGCTAGTAATGACAGGATTGTTTTCGGTGTCTTTAACAAGTGGATTCGCCCCGTTTTTTTCTGGAACGGCGGAAGCAAGCAGGAATTTTACGGATGTATCCAACGTATCATGGGCAGTACCAAGCATTTATAATCTTTATGAAAAAGGGATAGTAAAAGGAACAACCGCAAACACATTCTCGCCGAACAAAAAGATAACTCGCGCAGAATTTGCTGCGATTTTATCAAGGGCGATAGAAAAAGAAGAAAATATACATACCTTTCCATTTATAGATGTAGCGGAAAGCAGTTGGTACTATAAACCAGTCAAAAAAGCATACCAAATGGGAATCGTTAAAGGTGTATCAGACACCCGCTTCGCTCCAGAGCGTCCGATTACGCGGGAAGAAGCAGCTGTAATTATCGCCCACACGTTTAACTATTCTCATTCCGATCGGCAGTTGCCGTACTTGGACAAAGCCAAAGTGAGTAACTGGGCTATTGATAGCGTACAAGCAGTTGCACAAAGACAAGTTTTTTTAGGAGACGATGGCTATTTCAATCCACAGAAAGAATTAACACGTGCTGAAGCGGCTGTTATATTGCAGAAAGCATTGTTCGGTTCCGTGCCAAAAACAGAACCGGTACGCCAGGTAGCATCTCGTACGGATTCTCGTCTTGATGAGTTGGTGATGCGCAAAGTCGAGCCGTTGCTTGGCACGCCGTATCGTTGGGGTGGTACAACACCTAAAGGATTTGATTGCAGCGGATTTACACAATATGTATACAAATCCCTTGGTGTTGATTTACCACGCACCACAAGCCAGCAATTCGAAAAAGGAACGTCTGTTTCTTTAAAAAACATGCAGCCAGGCGATTTGCTTTTCTTTGATACTGGAGACGGAAAAATATCGCATGTAGGTATCTATGTGGGCCAGGGCCGAATGGCGCATGCAGCCAGTGGTCAGGGCGAGGTGAAGATAAATGATATCGACTGGTATTTGTCTCACTACAAGGTGGTTGGTGTGAAACGATATCTATAGGTATGAACAAAAAAGCGCAGAAGTGTAGGAGACTTTTGCGCTTTTTTTGTATGCCTGGCATGGGTGCTGTCTGTAGGGTGAAAGTCTCGCATGGCGAAGGTAGCAGTCTCTATTTGTCGTATATTAGTGCGCTTCTCCATACAGATTAAGCAGCACAACGCCCAGAATGATAAAAATAATGCCGGTTATTTTTGCCGCCGTCAGCGATTCTTTAAAGAGAAAAACGCCGATAATGGCGATGATCGCTGTTCCCAGACCGGACCAGATAGCATATGCTAAGCTTACATCGATTTTTTTCAATGATATTGTTAAAAAAGAAAGACTGGCCACATAAAAAATGCCCATCATTATGGATGGGAGTATTTTAGTAAATCCCTGTGCAAGTTTCATACATGTCGTTCCGGCGACTTCAAAACCAATCGCAAGAATTAGATAAATCCAATGCATGGATATCTCCCCCTCTCTTATTTTAAGGATAAGTGAACAACTGACTGTTCTCTCGACAGAGCTTTCTGGGTTGAACCGCCAACGAGCATCCATATCTTCATGAGCGTACCCTCCGACAGTTTTCGTCGTACACCATTTTTACCTATTGGTACAGGAATCATTTTACGTAGTAGCTAATTCCCTACCACAACTCCGTATGATTCCGGTATCAAAGAAAAAACGTTCTTACTATACTTATATTATCTTTTGTCTTACTATCCTACAAGGGGATGGTAAGACAAAATTTGCTTGTAAAATTTCCATTTTACAATCTAGTAATTTATTGGTATAATTTTCTTAAGCGCAGGGTCTTTTGGCTGCGCGAAGTTTACAACTGAATCATTTTACTACTAGGGGTGTCCGGGAGTCCGGGCTGAGAATGAAACACGCGTACGTTTCTAAACCCTTGGGACCTGATCTGGATCATACCAGCGTAGGAAAGTAGTTTGCATGCGTAATGTTTGCGTCTTCCCATCTATTGCGGGTGTGCAGATGTTTTGTTAAGAAGAGCCGGGTCCTTGTGAATCCGGCTTTTTTGATATATTCATCCGCGGCACGGTTATGATCCTTGTCTTGTCCTTTTGCAATGTATTCAAATTGGAAAAGGAGGATAAAGGTAGTATGGAACAAGTAAGAAATTTAACTGTCGAAAAATTCCCAAATAGCAAAAAAGTGTATGTGGAAGGGTCAAGGCCCGATATTCGGGTGCCGGTGCGTGAAATTGCCTTAAGCCCTTCAAAAAGCGGAGAGGCGTTGCAGGAAAATAAGCCGGTTCGCGTATACGATACGAGCGGTCCTTATACGGATGAGACGTATAGCGTAAATATAAGGGAAGGATTGCCGAAAATTCGCCGTACTTGGATTGAGGAGCGTGGCGATGTAGAAGAGTATGAAGGAAGAAAAGTAAAGCCGGAAGATAATGGCTTTCGTTCGAGTGTCGACCGGGCTGTGCAGGAAGAATTTCCAGGATACGCACGCCGTCCGCTTCGTGCAAAGAAAGGAAAAAATGTCACACAGCTTCACTACGCGCGGCGTGGTATCATTACGCCAGAGATGGAGTTTGTCGCTATTCGCGAGAATATGGCCCCCGAATTTGTAAGGCAGGAAGTGGCGGCGGGTCGGGCGATTATTCCAGCGAATATTAATCATCCAGAAAGCGAACCGATGATTATCGGGAGAAATTTTCATGTAAAAATTAATGCGAATATTGGGAATTCAGTCGTTACTTCTTCCATTGAAGAGGAAGTGGAAAAAATGACATGGGCGATTCGCTGGGGTGCCGATACGATTATGGATCTTTCCACCGGCAAAAATATTCATACAATACGCGAGTGGATTATCCGAAATTCTCCGGTTCCGGTCGGTACGGTTCCCATTTATCAAGCATTAGAGAAAGTGGGAGGAAAAGCGGAAGAATTAACATGGGAAATTTATCGGGATACGTTAATTGAGCAGGCTGAACAGGGAGTCGATTATTTTACGATCCACGCCGGGGTATTATTACGCTATATACCGCTCACAGCCAAACGCGTCACAGGAATTGTTTCACGCGGTGGGTCTATTATGGCTGCATGGTGTTTGGCGCATCATCAAGAAAACTTTTTGTATACGCATTTTGAAGAGATCTGCGAGATTATGAAAACGTATGATGTTGCGTTTTCGTTAGGGGATGGACTGCGGCCTGGAAGTATTGCTGATGCAAACGATGAAGCGCAGTTTGCTGAGCTGGAAACGCTTGGAGAACTTACCAAAATCGCATGGGAGCATGATGTACAGGTAATGGTGGAAGGGCCTGGACATGTACCCATGCATAAAATTAAGGAAAATATGGATAAGCAACTCGAAATTTGCCAGGAGGCTCCTTTTTATACGTTGGGGCCGTTGACAACAGACATTGCCCCAGGGTATGACCACATTACTTCTGCGATTGGTGCGGCGATGATCGGATGGTACGGAACGTCCATGCTGTGTTATGTTACGCCAAAAGAGCATCTTGGTTTGCCGAACAAGGAAGATGTGCGCCAGGGAGTCGTCACATATAAGATTGCGGCCCACGCAGCGGATCTGGCCAAAGGACATCCCGGAGCACAGGTGCGCGACGACGCTCTTTCAAAGGCGCGGTTTGAGTTTCGCTGGTACGATCAATTCAATCTTTCGCTTGACCCGGAAAGGGCGAGGGAATACCATGATGAAACACTGCCGGCGGAGGGCGCAAAGACCGCTCATTTTTGTTCCATGTGCGGCCCGAAATTTTGTAGTATGCGCATTACACAGGACATTCGGGCATATGCGGAAAGCAAAGGATTGGATATGCAAGACGCACTGAGTGAAGGGATGAAAGAAAAGGCCAGGGAATTCCGTGAAAGTGGAAGTGAAATTTATCGGTGAAACAAGTAAAAGAAATTGAAAATCGGATCGCAATGCTATCGAGAGAGATTCTTTTGTTAAAGAAGCAGTTACGGACGATACAGGATACATGTAAACATGATTTTAAAGAAGACGCGTATGTGCGGACATGCAAAAAGTGCGGATTCTCTGAGGCGCTTTATTATTAAGAGTTCAAGAGCTAAGCAAGCTTGAAGGCATCTGCAAAATTTATAATGGCAGATGCCTTTACGTCTTTGGTAAAATTACCTATCTTTTGTTGCTAGAAATCTAGGTGTACTGCTCTAACAGAGTTTCCAATTAACAATATCAGATGGAGGCGGTAACGAGTGTTACCCGTCTTAGAGAGAAAAGAATCAGTCATATTTTGATATTGAAAAAAAAGTTCTAATTGACAAAAAACAAAGAAACGAGTATATTCTAATTAACGAAATTATAGCGACAAAATTAAAATATCGGAAAATGATAAAAAGTTATTTTTTTACCCTATTAACGACTATATAACGACAAAACAGGAGGTAACAGAGAATGACCAATAGAATAAAGAAAATAGTCACTCACATTGTAGAAGTACCGCTTAAAAACAAGTGGCAAATTTCTTTGTATTCTGCAAACATAAGACAACATGCTATTGTAGAAGTAATTTTGGAAAATGGCATTCACGGCTTCGGTGAAGCCGCTCCATCTCCGGCCTTCATGGGGGAGACGGCAGAAACAATTAAGCTGGTAAACGACCTTTATTTAGCACCGGCGTTGATTGGCTTGCCTGTTGACGAAATAGCGGTTGCACATACGAAAATGAATCAGGTGATTTACGCACAAACAGCAGCAAAATCAGCGATTGACATCGCGCTTCATGATGCATGGGGAAAAACGTTGAACCAGCCGCTCTATAAATTGATGGGTGGAGAAACTAGAAAAACGGTTCCACTCACATATGTGGTGGGTATTAAGAATAATGAAGATGCTTACGAAGAAGCCATACGACGAGTGAATGAAGGATTCAACGTGATCAAAATTAAAGTTGGAAATGAGCCGAAAAGAGATATCACTTTAGTGAATCTAATTCGTAAAGCGATAAGCGATTCAGGAAAAGAGGCAAAGATTCGCCTGGATGCGAACCAGGGATATGATGTACCGACTGCAATTAAAGTGATTAAGGAACTTGAGGAGACGGGCGAAATTGAGTCGGTTGAACAGCCAGTTCGAAAATGGAACATTTTCGGTATAAAAGAAATCCGTGAAAAAGTAAAAACACCAATCATGATCGATGAAACGGTCTTTAGCCCTGAAGACGCGATGAATGCCATCAAACTTGGCATCGCTGATATTATCAATTTGAAAGTTTGTAAAGTAGGCGGAATTTATCAATCTCGAAAGATTGCTGCATTGGCGGAAGCGGCAGGAATGTCCTGTACGGTTGGAAGCAACTTGGAGCTCGGTATCGGCATTGCCGCAAGTGCCCAATTTGTTACAAGTACCCCAGTTGTCAAAAATCCGAGCGACTTTATATGTGGAGCTTATTTGCATGAATATGACATTACTGAAACGCCTATGATGGATCTAGTGGAAAACGGAGCGATGAAAGTCTCGGACAAGCCAGGATTAGGCATTGATGTCAACATCTCATTACTTGGGAGAGAGTCTAAATGAACATCTCGATTGAACGACTGCAAAATGATTTAGAAAAGTATGCACGTTATGGAAAAGATCCAAACAACGGCATAACAAGACCAAGTTTTTCGGAAGCGGATTTTGAAGTAAGGGACTTATTTATTAACGAACTCAAACAACTCGGACTTGAAGTAAAAGTGGACGGTGCCTCTAACATATGGGGGTTGATGAAGGGAAATGGTCGAAAAAAGGGAACGATTGTCATTGGTTCTCATCTTGACACCGTACCTAACGGGGGAAAATATGATGGTGCTTTAGGTGTCTTAGTCGCAAAAGAAATCATTCGAACATTAAAAGACCATAATATCATGCTGAATCATGATCTTGAAATTGTATCGTTTACCGCTGAGGAACCAAACGATTTTAATGTGTCCACTATGGGCAGCCGCAGTTTTACTGGAAAATTACTTCCTGAACACCTGATGGATGTGACAGATTCGAAAGGCACACGTTTGGCCGACTGTTTTCAAAAAGCAGGCGGCGGCCTAGAGTATTTTTCCGAAATGGCTCAAGCCAAGAAAGACAAAAAAGCTTTTATTGAGCTTCATATCGAACAAGGTAAACGTTTGGAGCAACAAAATATTTCAGTTGCTTCCGTTGATAAAATTGTCGGTATTTACCGCGATCAAGTGACTGTTATCGGCCAGGCAAATCATGCCGGAACGACGATGATGGAACATCGCTTTGATGCGCTTACAGCAGCGGCAGAAATGGTGCTCATAGCAGAAAAGCTTGGAAGAGAGGACGCGAAAGATACCGTTTGTACGGTTGGAAAGTTTAACGTTTTTCCAAATGCAGCAAATATAATACCGGGAAAAGTAGAGTTTATTCTCGAAGTACGTGGAGAAACGGAAGAAGATATTCAACGGCTTGTAGCCAATATTAAAGCGGAATGGAAAAAGATTAGAAAGGCACGTCAAGTGGACGTTAAAGAGCAAAATATTCTTAACCAAAAACCTGTTCATTTAGATATGGATATTGTTGCTTGTATTGAAAAGGCAGCACAGGAACGTCATGTGCCAATTGTAAGATTGGCAAGTATGGCCGGACATGATGCAAGCCATATGGCTGATATTTCAAAAACGGCGATGATTTTTGTAAAAAGTATCAACGGAAAGAGCCATTGTCCACAAGAATATAGTACCCCGGACGATATTGAAATTGCCAGTAATGTGATGCTTCAAGCTATTTTGAACGTAGATGAGCAACTTGATTAAAACAAAAAAGGAGGATTTTTATGATTCATTCCCCTTCGCTCTGGGGGCTTGTCCCCCTTATCGTTTTTATTATCCTAATATTCAGAAAATGGAATCCGATCGCTGCCATTTCCGGTGCCATTATTTTTGGAGCGGTTATGAGCGGTGCAAGTTTAATGGATGTTGCAAAGGTCATTGGGAAAAACGGGCTGACAGATTTTATCGCTTATATTGGTCTGGTTATTTTGGCGGGCGGCGGACTTGGAAAAATTGCGGAAAAAACAGGAGTTGCCCGTAATATTGTGTATTTTATTATGAATAAAGTCGGCATTAATACGCCCAATAAAGCAATGATTAGCACAATGATAGCATCATCTTTATTAGCTGCATTATTAGGAACGTTGGCAGGTGCGAATGCCATTGTTGCACCCGTACTTATCCCGGTAGTGGCAGCGGCTGGATTATCATCGAGCGTTGTAGCAATTATTTTTCACGGCGCAGCGGCGGCGGGGATTTTAATCGGACCATTTACTCCGCCAGTAGTTACATTAATGGAATTGACAGGATTAACGTATCCTCAAGTGCTTTTGCATGCTGGTCTTCCGGTTGCCATCATTATATGGTTATGCACATTCGTTTATTCAAAAATGATTCTGAAGAAGTCTCTTATTGAGCATTCTTATCCGGAAGAAGATTTAAGCGGTTTCAATCAGAAAGAACTGGAAGTGGAGCTGAAACAAAAAAAAATTACAACTCAGGCAACAGTTGCCTTTTTAGTAACGCTCATCGCATCTATTGTATACGGTATCATGATTAAAGGCGGATCAACGTATACGATTGTCGTCATTTTATTAACAGCCATTATAACTGGTCTTGCCGGCAGAATGTCACCGAATCAAATTGCTGATACATTTGTAGAAGGTGCAAAACCATTGCTGTGGATCTTCATTCAATTTGTTTTATTTACGCCATTCATTTATTTTACTGAAAAAATGGGAGGTTTTGAAGCGCTTAAAAACTTGCTTCTTCCTTATGTAGAGAATGGCGGACAAGCTACAATGGTGATATTAAGCACGATCGTAAACATTGCGGGTATTCCTGGTGCAGCGGTTGCACACTCCATTCTTATGCATAAGATGTTCATTCCAACTGTCATGGACTTGCATATTCCGATGTCTGTCTGGGTGTTGGCACTACTTGTCGGTTCACAAATGCCGTTCTTCTTGTATCCGACCGGAGATGCTTTAGGAGCAATGGGACTTGCTCGCTCAAAAGATCTTAAGAATGTAATTATCTTCGGGGTGTTTGTAACCATTATTGTCGTTTTATTTATTGTTATACGTGTGTTATTTTTGTAAACTATGACGGATAAAGAGGTGGCTTAATATGGACTGGCAGAAACTTAGAAGAGATGTAGAGAGAATAGTGTCACAAGTCGATGGAAAAGTAAGTGTTGCCATTGAAACAGATGAGGGCCACATTTTGATTAATGCAAATGATCCGCTTCCGTCTGCAAGTTTGATTAAAATTCCAATCATGATTGCAGCATATCGTCAAGCACAAGAAGGTAAATTGAACTTGTTCAGTGAATATTCCTTCCTACCCGAAGATAGGGTAGGAGGGATGGGCGTTCTTTCTCATCTTTCACCTGAACTCCGCTTAACATTAAAAGATCTGATTTCGCTTATGATCATGATTTCTGATAATACGGCAACCAACATGGTCATTCGCAATGTTGGCATGGATACTGTGAATCAGTTAGCGGCTGATTTAAACTGTGGACAAACCGTTTTGGTACGGATGATGATGGATCATGAGGCGGTCAAACGAGGTAAGGATAATATGACATCGGCCAGTGATATCGTTCGCTTTTTGAAGGAGATAGTAGAAGGAAGTATATTAAATGAAGAAAACAAAAAAGCTGTTTATGATACTCTTTTAAACCAACAGTTTCATACAAAATTGCCTGCCTTGATTACAGGCGGTTTTTCCCTTCATGCTACTCTTGCTCATAAAACGGGAGAACTTCCAGGAACCGAACATGATGCTGGCATTTTCTGTTTTAATGGAAAGTATGCTTATGTAGCTGTTTTAACAACAGAACTGTCTGATAATGCTTCTGGCCAACGGGTGATCGCTCAAGTGGGAAAACTTGTTTTTGATTACTTGCGTGCATAAGAACCAAAGGGAAAGGGAAACTTTTATTTGATTTTGTAATTTTTCAGCGGTTTAATATTAAATATAAAGTTTTTTGTACAGAATCGAAAAAGCGAATTTTATGTTAAACAATTTCTTATGATTTTTGTTACCGTTGGAGGATAAAATGGTTGTTCATATTGCAGTGATCGGTTCTGAAAAAATGGTTCATGAAATCATCCGTTTAAATCAGAATGAACGTATCGGTATTAAACCTTTCATTTATGAAAAACCTGAGGAAAGTTTGAAACTTGTTGAAAAAGCAAAGGGCTGTACGGTTCTTTTTTTCACAGGTCCCATTCCTTATTATATGGCAAAAGGTAAAATTGAGGAGTACAATTTGCATGCTGTTTACATTCCCTTTGACGAACTGGCCTTTTCTTTGTCTTTATATCATATACAGCATGCTTTCGGTATTTATCCGTCAAAGCTTTCTATTGATATTCCAAAAAAAGAAGTGGTCTATAATATATTTCATGAATTGGGACTAGACACTACGTCAATTTTTATTAAAGAGTTTGAAGACAAAATGAATCAACATAGGTATACAGATGAGATCGTTCAATTTCATTACGATTTTTGGAAGAAAGGTGAAACTTCATTTGTTTTGACAAGCGTGCAGTCTGTTTACAATGAACTGCAGAAACTAAATATTCCAAGCCTTCGTATGATGATCCCACGAAAAAATATGATCGCTACACTTGAACAAGCTGTAACAATAGGAGAGCTTTTACTAAGTAAATCTTCACAAATTGCGGTTGGAATCGTTCAAATAGCTGATCAACATGATCAGGATCATTATGATGTAAAAGAATTAAAAGCTACTATATTTGGATTTCTTACAGAGTTCGCTCGAAAGATGAATGCGTCTGTTAAAACGGTCGATGAACGCACGTTTATGATTTATGGAACAAGGGGCGGTGTTGAACAGCTAACGGATCGATACCGTGTATTTCCTTTATTGAATCATGTAAAAGAAATGAAAGATGTGAACATCAACTTTGGTTTTGGTTTCGGTATTACGGTGACAGAAGCAGAGGAACATGCGCAAATTGGCTTGTATCATGCAAAAAAACTGAACGAACACAGTGTTTTTATTGTAACGGAAGAAAAGAAAGTAATTGGGCCATTAAATAAAAAGATAACAAAAATGTTTGAGCTGCAGAGTCAGGATGAGCGTATTCTTGCAATAGCTAAAAAAACCGGTATTAGTGTTTCAAGTATATCAAAAATAGTGAATTTTACCAATCTGCGTCACAATCATGGTTTTTCCGCGAATGATCTGGCTGATTACTTGCAGTTAAGCAGGCGCAGTGCGGAGAGAATGTTAAAAATACTTGTAGAGAAGAATTATGCAGAAATATCTGGTGAAGAACAGCCTTATCAAAAAGGAAGACCACGCTCAATTTATAAAATGAACTTCTAGTTGCCGCCATAGCCGCTCAGCTATTATTTCGCTTTCAATTCAGTGAAGAAGATCTGATGCAATTCAGGTCTTTTTTTTATTTAGTGGACACATTTCATTCGTTCCTCTGATTTTTATCTTTATTATTTGTTTTGTGATGCATATCATTTTAGTCAATTTAGGCTGTGTAGTATGTTTATGATTTTATAAATAGGAATAATAAACTATTTATTTTAGTATAATATGACTATAAACAAAGACAAAAAATGATACGGTTGAACTAATTGGTAATCCTTGCTAAAATGTTTCGTGTAGGTTAACAGTATAAAGGAGGAATTTTATGTTTAAACATATCCGCCCTCAAATTTCTGCGCTGAAACTTATAGAAAGAGGAACTAACATCGAGTTTAAGGGAAGATTTAAAGATACACTTGCCTACAATCATTTTACAGAAGAAGATGAAAATACTCTGTTTCAAGTGAGGGAAATAGTACAGGAATCAATCTCAGAAGCCGCTGATCTTTTTCATAAATATCTTATCGAGTTGAAGGAAGAAGGGGAACAGGAGATTCATAGCGAGGAAATCAAACGATACCTCTATATTTTCTTTAACGAAAAAAGGGATAAAGAGTACGTAGATAAAATTATTCCTTTTTTTAATGAACTGCGGATAAGACGTTATAATATAGGAAAGCTAATTGTGGCTTTCAATCAACTACATTTCTTTTTGCAAATGTCTTTATTCTCTAAAAAAACAATTTTGCCATCAACATATTTGCAATTAGCAGAAGCTTTGCAGCGTGCTATTAATATCGAACATCAAATATTAATTGAGGTGTATACAGAAAAGATTATTGAACAGGTAGCCGAAGGAATTGCACGATTGATGGATAAAAATTCCGAAGTTATGCAAATTAAAGAGCTAGTGAGGCAGCTTGATTTGCAAAATTCGGATATACAAACTGTCACTGCGGCAACGGAAGAAATGAAGGCTTCAATTATAGAAGTTGCAAATAATGCTGCATCTGTAGCAGAAAAAACCAAAACGGCCGTATCGAAAGCGACAGAAGGAAAACAGGTAATTGAAAAGGCACTTAACGATATTGTGCATACAGGAGAAACATTTGAAAGCATTGTCGATAAATTTTCTTCCCTACAAAATCATGTTTCTTCTATCGTCAATGTTGTTGAAATTATTCGAGGGATTGCCGATCAGACCAATTTACTTGCATTAAATGCTTCGATTGAAGCAGCCCGAGCAGGGGAGTATGGACGTGGATTTGCGGTAGTGGCCGATGAGGTACGAAAACTTGCAGAAAGTACGGTTGATTCCTTACATCAGGTTCATGTGAGTGTAGAAAATTTAAAAGTGTTTTCTTCAGATGTATCGAATACTGTCGCGATAACTGCTGAATCGATTAAAAAAGGAGTTGATGAGGCTGAATTGGCTCTTCCTATTTTAACGGAAATTACGGAAGATATTCAGCAAATTAATGAGGCAACCAGCCATACGGCAGCGATTTCCCAACAACAAGCAGCTTCTGTAGATGAAATTTCGCAACGCATGGTATCCATTAGCAAGCTTGCAGAAGAGATTGAAGAGTTAGGAAAGGATACAGGGAAAACTGTATATGAACTTAGTAAAATGACAGAGTTATTACGAACAGAAGTGTTCCATAATAATATTAAGTTGTCTACCAGGGCATTATTACAGCTAGCAAAGACAGACCATATTTTATGGAAATGGCGTATTTACAATATGATTCTTGGATATGAGATAGTACGTCCGGAAGATGTGTCTTCTCATAAGGTTTGTAGACTGGGTAAATGGTATTTTGATGCTACGACCCGTGAAAGATTGGAGAGTTATAAAAGTTTTAATTTATTAGATGTTCCACATCAACAGGTACATGAACAGGCACGATTAGCTGCGGAATCGTATAAGAATGGAAATATTCTTCAAGCCGAAAACCATTTGCGCTTACTTTCTAAAGCCTCTGAGGAAGTGTTATCGTACATTGATGATTTGTTAAAGTCGTTAGAATAAAAGCAAGTAGAGCTGTCTCAAAAGTTATGAGCCAGCCTCTTTGGTATGAAACGGTACATACATATAGAGACTTATTTCTTTTGTTCATGTTAGTTGGCATTAGCGTATGGGGGATTTTCACCTGGTCGCTCCATATTTCTCAAGGTTAAGCATGGGGTGTCGATGATTATGTTAAAGCCCCACCTTTTGGCATTTGTAGACCTCCTGGTTATGACATTTATTTTTTATAGAGTAAAAACAACGGAATTCATATTTGTTACTATTTGGTATATATAAGCTTCATTTTTTTTCAAACGATAGGATAACGGACTGTCCGATCAGGCAGTCCGTTTGTATGTTTTGCTTGATGCTTCCGTGCAAAAAATTGATCATCCAGCACTGTGAAATTTCTAACATTAGATTGTGAGAAGCGTCAACCTTTTGTGGATTCCAGCCATTCGGCATAACATTCGTCACACAGAAGTTCATTGCGTTCAGTATTGGAATCATAAAAAGTAACGCAATGGGCATTTTGCATATCATGACCGCAATAATAACATGTATCAGCCATTGTGTACCTCCTTCATTTGTCCTGCGAAATTTATGGCTACCTTTATTTTTTTATATGGAACAGAAAATAATGAGGAGGAATGCAGATATCCATATTTTTCAAGATTTTTGTGTAGGATGATGGCTATTCGGGGTGCGTTCTGGAGAAGATATTCACCATTTCTGTTTTGCCTACATATGTTAATCAGGGCCACATTTTCATACAGGAGGAGTTGACACGATGCAATTTTATTATGGAGAAAAAATGCCGCTCCGGATTCTGGATGAAGGCGAATTTTGGAAACTACAGGAAGCAGAACATACACAGGTGATTCGCGCTTTGGTACCGAATCTGGAGCCTGTTTTTGTTCAGGCGCTCCAGGGTTGGGAACAGGCTTTTTCACAAACGCAAGCCGCTTTTGTCAGATATATTGAACGAGTCGTTAGATTAGGTCATCGTGTAGATTCGATGGTATACAATGAAATCATGCAGCTCGTATGCTGTGCGCTCGGACAGAGCCATCAGTTTGTTCAGTTATTAAATCAACTGGGAACGGAAAGTAGTGCATTAAAAAATAACCCGACTGCAGTCACGGTTTTGAATCATATTCGTCGCGAGTCCGAATACTTTATTGGAATCGCGGAAGCATTGCTGGGCCATTATGCGTATACGTAGGAGAACAAAAGGGATGAAGGAACTGACGTTTTAAGCATTCAGTTCCTTTTCTTCATGTGGCGACTATGTTGTGATATCGCCTGATTTATCCGGGTATAGCAACTTATATGCGCGCAGCGCCAATTGGAGCGCCAACTGGTTTTCTGGAGACATAAAATCTTGTCCAAGCAGTTCTTTGATTTTTTCTAGTCGATAATAGAGAGACTGTCTAACGATATAAAGTTTTTCGGCCGCAAGCTTTTTTGAGCCGTTGTTTTCTAGATATACCTTCAACGTGTAAAGGAGATCGCTTCCTTTAAGCCGATCTTCTTCAATTAATGGGCCGAGGTAACGATGCACAAATGATTCAAGAATATTACCTTCCTGAAGATGAATAAGCAACTGAAACACGCCCAGTTCATCATAAAAAATTAGCGGCTTTTGATAATAAGGGTACAGCAAAAGCGCCTGCGTTGCTTCCTGGTAACTGAGATGCGCATTTTTAAACTGGCGATAAGATTGTCCGACTCCGATGCGCAGATGAAAATGGCCGATTTTTTGGTTTGCGTTTGCCTCTTTGATATAGTCTAATACTTGTTGTAGTCTTTCTTTGGTTTGGAGTTTTTTCTTTGATTGCCCGAATGATGTCAAATCAAGGGCCATGACTACAAGCTGGTTATTTTTAAGAGTGATGAATGGACGAAAGGCATGCTGTTCAAAAGCGGAACGCAATAGCAAAGAAAGATGGAACCCTATCGATTCAAGCGATTCCTCTGAAATGCTTTCCTTCTCATTGGGAATGTGCTCAATTTCAAATAAGCAAACCCAGTAGTTCATTTTGTTGAGTTTGTTGTAATCCGGGCCAATAAGTGTTTTGATATGCTCTTCCTCGTTGAGTCGATTGTGCAATAAATCATTCACCCACAAATTTTCGGCATGGAGTTTTCGCTCTTCCATATAACGCTTTCGTAATAAATCCTGGGCGATAGAAAGAGAGGCCGAATCCAATAACAAATCATGATATTCGCTCGGCTCTTGTTTGCTCGCCATCGCGATTAATGCCCAGACTTGTCCCATGGCACCTACAGGCTGTAGAAGCATGGTTTTGTCTTCCTTTTTTAAACGATAAGAAGATAGATTGAAAGGATGCTGGCATAATTTTTGCAAATGTCCATAAAGAAAAGTCAGCCAATCATTTTGGGCAATCGGCTCCAAGGTGGGTATAAAAACCGGCTTTCCTTGGGTTGGGAGGTAAACGATTTGCGTTTTCGTACTGTCGTGCAGCAATTTTAAAACATTCAAAGCACCTTGAGAAGTAAGGGATAGACGGTGAAATTCCCTTGAAACACTTTCAAGCTTTTGTAGCATTTGATAATGGCGATTAATGATTAACGGGTGCAAATCCTGCGTGATATCCACAAAGCGGACCGTTTTCAGAAAGATAATCAGCGGAAAGTTATGCTTGTTGGCAAGCTTAATCATCTCGTCAGGAACGGACTCTACGTATTGCCCGATTTCTAAACATAAGCAGGAGACGTTCGCGTCTATTAATTTTTGCAGATAGGATGCGAAACGTTGTCCATCCGATTGAAAACCAATGCCGGTTGCCAGAATCATTTCTTCTCCGTGAATTAGGGTGTCAAAATGAGAGGTTTCAAGAATATGAACCCAGCGGATACGGCGATGCAACCCGTGTTTTCCGGCAATGATGCGTGCTTCTTGAAATAGGGGGCGCTTTAATACATCGTTTACTGTGAGTATAAATTCAGAATGCACTGCGATTCATCCCCATTCCATTCATTTTTTATTTTTAATGTTATTATAAGTTTAAAATAAATGGTATTATTTTTGACATTTTGTCTAGTGTAAGCGTTTCATAAGCTTTGCTATAGTGAAAGAAACGCTACAGCATGTAAACAGATGTAAGAATAATGGGGGTGTGTTTTATGACAATTGCAAAAGATAAAGTAATGACATTGAAAAATTTTGTAGGTGGTAAATGGGTGGAAGCTGCTACTTCTCGTTACGAGGAAGTACCTAACCCAGCAACAGGCGAAATTATTGCTTATGTTCCGATATCCTCACGGGAAGATTTAGACAGAGCGGTACAAGCGGCGAAGGAAGCGTTTAAAACATGGAAGAAAACACCGGTGCCGCGCCGCGCCCGGATTCTCTTCAAGTATCAGCAGCTCCTTGTTGAACATTGGCAGGAATTGGCTCGTCTCATTACGATTGAGAATGGCAAAAGCTACGAGGAAGCGTATGGCGAAGTGCAGCGTGGCATTGAATGCGTGGAGTTTGCGGCGGGAGCTCCTACGCTGATGATGGGCACCCAGCTTCCTGATATTGCCGCTGGGATCGAGTCCGGTATGTACCGTTATCCACTTGGGGTTGTAGGCGGTATTACACCGTTTAATTTCCCGATGATGGTTCCGTGCTGGATGTTCCCGCTGGCGATTGCTTGCGGAAATACGTTTGTGCTAAAGCCGTCGGAGCGTACGCCGCTTTTGGCGAACCGTCTTGCCGAACTGCTTATGGAAGCCGGGCTTCCGGATGGAGTGTTAAATATTGTGCATGGAGCGCATGATGTGGTAAACGGTATTTTGGAACACCCGGACATTCAAGCAGTATCGTTTGTCGGCTCACAGCCTGTAGCGGAATATGTATATAAAACAGCAGCCGCGAATTTAAAACGTGTGCAGGCTCTTGCCGGCGCAAAGAACCATTCGATCGTTATGCCGGATGCTGATTTGGATTATGCCGCCAAAAATATCATCAGCGCCGCTTTCGGTTCCGCCGGTGAACGGTGCATGGCTTGCTCTGTCGTAGTGGCTGTCGGAGAGATCGCGGATGAACTCGTAAGCCGCCTGAAAGGGGAAGCGGATAAAATCAAGATTGGAAACGGGCTTGAAAAAGGCGTTTTCTTAGGACCTGTTATTCGCGATTCGCATAAAGCGCGCACGATCGGTTATATCGAAGCGGGCGAAAAGGAAGGCGCATTGCTTGTCCGTGACGGAAGAAAAGATGCAGCGGTAAATGGTCAAGGCTATTTTATAGGTCCTACAATTTTTGATAACGTAACAACGGAGATGTCCATCTGGAAAGACGAGATTTTTGCCCCTGTTCTTTCCGTTGTCCGCGTAAAAGATTTGGATGAGGCGATTGAGCTTACCAATAAGTCTAAATTTGCCAATGGTGTATGTCTTTATACGAACAGCGCGAAAGCGGTACGTCAGCTCCGTGATGAAATCGATCCGGGCATGATTGGCATCAATCTCGGAGTGCCCGCGCCGATGGCTTTCTTCCCATTCTCAGGTTATAAGAATTCGTTCTATGGAGATCTTCATGCCAACGGCCGCGATGGGGTTGAATTCTATACTCGTAAAAAGATGGTCACCGCGCGCTATTCGTTTTAACTGAGGAGGTGAAAATATGTCTATGTTGCAAAACAAAGTTGAGGATGTAATTGCCAGCGACCGAAAATATTTGTGGCACCATATCACGCCTTATAATGAAAAGGTTCCTCCTACGGTAGCTGTAGAAGCGAAGGGGGCATGGATCACGGATATCAATGGAAACCGTTATCTGGATGGAATGGCCGGATTATGGTGCGTGAATGTCGGATATGGAAGGGAAGAGCTGGCGGAAGCAGCGTATGAGCAATTAAAAGCGATGCCGTATTTTCCGCTCACACAAAGCCATCTTCCCGCCATTCAACTGGCTGAAAAACTAAATGAATGGCTCGAAGGAGAATATGTTATTTTTTTCTCTAACAGCGGTTCTGAAGCGAACGAGATAGCCTTTAAAATTGCGAGACAATATCATGAGCAAAACGGCGAGCCGAGCCGCTACAAGTTTATTTCCCGCTACCGTGCTTACCACGGAAACTCCATGGGTGCTCTGGCGGCGACGGGCCAGGCAGTGCGGAAATATAAGTATGAACCCCTGGCACCCGGTTTCATTCACGTTCGTCCCCCGGATAGTTACCGTCGCCCTGCTGGGCAAAGTATAGAAGAATTTAATATCCAATGCGCCCAAGCGATTGAAGAAACGATAATTTGGGAAGGCAAGGAAACAGTGGCCGCCGTGATTATGGAGCCCGCGATTACAGGTGGCGGTATTATCGTTCCGCATCCGGTTTACATGGAAAAAGTGCAGGAGATTTGCAATAAATACGGTGTGCTGCTAATTATTGATGAGGTGATTTGTGGATTCGGGCGTACAGGCAAGAAATTCGGTCATATGCATTTTGGTGTACACCCGGACATTGTGACAATGGCCAAAGGCTTGACAAGCGGTTACCTTCCGCTTTCTGCGACGGCGGTTCGCAGGGATATTTATGAGGTGTTCAAAGCATCGGACGAATACGGTTATCTGCGTCATGTTAATACGTTTGGCGGCAATCCGGCGGCTTGCGCGCTCGCTTTGAAAAACCTGGAGATTATGGAGCAGGAAAATTTAATCGAACGTGCACGTGTGCTCGGTGAACGTTTGCAGGAAGAAATGAAGGAAATGGAGAATCATCCCTTGGTCGGGGATATTCGCGGCTTTGGATTTCTGCTTGGCATTGAACTGGTAGAAGATAAGAAAACGAAAGAGCCTGCCGCACCGGCGAAAGTAGGCCAGATTATCGCGGATTGTAAAGCGAATGGTCTGATCGTTGGCAGAAACGGCGATACTGTAGCGGGCTTTAATAATGTAATTGTCCTCTCCCCACCACTATCCGTTACAGACGAAGATGTAGCATTTATTGTGAGCACATTGAAGCGCGTGTTGAAAAAACACTTATAGCGGTAAGATGTGAAAAATGGAAATTGATTTTTCGTAAGAATGAATCCCCGAATTAGGCGGAAAGCAGTCTGATTCGGGGATTGGTTTTTAATTTACCATATTTTTATTATGTAAACTAAAAATATGGATTACAAAAGATTTAAGATAAAGAAATCCCACTCTTTATTTCTGCGCGTACTTTCGCTTTTTTGTAGCGGTTAGATCATCGACAACATGATGGAGCCCTCTTGATAGCGAAGAAAGTACAGAAGACAAGGTATGGTTTGAACTTGAAAAAAATATATATGAAAACGAGGTGGGATAACTTGATCCGAAACTTTTTGACCAGTCTCGTTGTTGCGCTTGTTTTTGCTCTATCTATGTCGGCATGCACTTATTTTTCCGAACATGATTTTAGGAATATGTCTGCAGAAGTATCAAGCAACGTGCCTGATGCCCAAATGACGCAAGGAGAAGATGCTGCAATTCAAGGCACGTTCGATATGTCAGAGCCCCTGCTGACGGTGTCTGCGCAAAATGCTGCGGATTTTGGGTTGCAGGCTGCGGAATACATGAATGATTTGATTATAACTAGTGCCGACTTACAGGGGAGTATGCAAAGTGAATTTAAGCTAGAAGATTGGAGCAAAGGACTTGGTGAGAAGCTTAACGCTTACGAGGCTGCAGTAAAGAAAGCTATGTCTATTCCGAAACCGCACCCGCAGTTGAATAGGCTGTATGATTCTTATTTGGAAATGATACGTCAGTATGAGAGATTTGCAATTTTAATGCGGAAAGGCATCGAATCGGGGGATTTGACGACAATCAAAGCGGCTTTTGCACAGGCTGAAAGCATGGAAAAGCACTACGACCGGTTGATGCGGAATGCATCCGGCAAAGCAGTCGGTGCGCCGGAGGAATCAGTGATATCATCGGTGAACGGCAGCTGGTAAAAATAAAACGCTCTTTGAGATGATCGTCTCAAGGAGCGTTTTATTGGTTATTCTATAGTTTTAAGGAGTTTTCTTTACGATATTTTTCATGGGGCTTTTTCTTTAAAAATTAGCACCTGATATTAATAGCTAGTGTTATAATGTTGTATTATAAATCTTAGGAGGGAATGGATATGCAGAGTTTCTTATCTAAGGCCAAGCTTACAGCTATTGGAACTTATGTTCCGGAGCGCGTACTTACGAATTTTGATTTTGAAAAAATGGTTGATACGAGCCATGAATGGATTTTCAGCCGAACCGGCATCCGGGAACGGCGCATTGCTGGGCCGCAGGAGTTTACTACAGATTTATGCGTGGCGGCCGTAAAAGATTTAATACAAAGATATGAAAAGTCCGTACGAGATGTAGATTGTATCTTAGTTGCCACGACGACGCCAGATTATGGTTTTCCGAGTGTTGCCAGCCAAGTGCAGGCTCGGTTAGGAATAGAGAATGCAGGGGCAATTGATTTAAATGCGGCGTGTGCGGGCTTTGTGTATGCGTTGCAGATGGCGAACGCTCTGATAACGTCAGGCGTAAACAAAAAAGTGCTGGTTATTGGTGCGGAAACAATGTCCAAAACAGTGGATTACAGCGACCGTACTACTTGCATTCTGTTCGGGGATGGAGCAGGCGCTGTATTGGTAGAATATGACGAAACGAATCCAGGTTTTTTGGCTTCGCATATGACTTCTAACGGAGAAGGTGGCCTGTACCTGTACCGAACCGGACTGTCTCAGAAAATGGAAGGGCAAGAATTGAAAAGCAACGGCTGCATTGTCCAAAACGGGCGAGAGGTGTATAAATGGGCCGTTACCAGTGTGCCTTTGGAAATGCGGTGTTTGATAGAAAAAAGTGGATACCAATTGGAGGACGTGGACTGGTTTGTCCCACACAGCGCGAACTTACGCATGATTGAGTCGATTTGCCAGCGCAGCGGTTTTCCGCTGGCAAAGACGTTGTGGAGTCTAGAATATTATGGGAATACATCATCCGCTAGCATTCCGCTGGCATTGGACAAAGGGGAAAAAGAAGGGAAACTACATACGGGAGATAAGGTTATGCTCTACGGGTTCGGAGGAGGACTTGTGCAGGCGGGTCTATTGATAAATTGGACGCTATAAATGTCTTAGTCTTTAAATGTTCATCCTATCAATCAGAATGCAGGAACGGATGCGCTAACCGGCTCCCACATAAACATAAGTTTCCGATAGACTAATCAATTTTCTTCGGCGCGGAATAAGCGCGAAGAAAGGCCGATGAACAGCCTGGTTGTGCTAAAATAAAGACGAAACCGAAACACTCCAGACTTTTTTATCAATTGTCGGAAAGGGAGAGAGACCGCTTGAGAAGATGGAAGTTTATAGCCGGGTTATTGCTTTGTTTTATACTTGCGCTTGCTGCCTGCACTGGGGAAACCGACACGCACGAAATGCCGTTAGAAGGGAAGTTCGTGATCAAACCAGAATCTAGCAAAGCGGGCGAAACGGTTACGATTTATGTTGAAGTCACCCAGGGCAAAGAAAAAGTGGACGATGCTTCCAGCGTCGAATTTGAAATAGGAAAGGTCGGGCAGAAGACTGGCGAGCGGATACAGGGTAAACATCTTGGAGAAGGGCGGTACGGCATTGAGAAAGTTTTTAAAGAAAAAGGAAAATATAAGGTATCTGTGCTTGTGAACGCCCGCGGTCTTGCTATGCCGTCCACGCAAACGGTGACCATTGAATAAGACAGCGTTCCTGTATACAAGGCGCAACGAGAGAAAGCGGAAAATACGTTCCGCTTTTTATTTTTGAAAAAAAAGAGGGTGCTAAGAGGCGCACCGAGCAAGGAAGGATAACCGGGGATTTAAAAGAGGTATCCTACGAGGTTTTCACTGATTATTTTATCGTGATAACAAGGGAGATGAAACAAGAATCGCTCGTCAAATTCTACTCTCTATGTGCAATAAACGACAAAAAACAATAAAAAAGCGCCTGGATTTGTGAAGATACGATCGATATGTGTAGTAGAAATGCGGGTTAGTTGCATCAATTTTGGAAAGAATATGTTTATGTATTGGCATAGCAGATTTTTGAGAACGGGAAGAGGGAAAAATTTATGGATGATAATCGCTACCAAACGGAAGACAAGTGCGCCGAACAGCTTTGTTGTTGGGTTCGACAGTACCGTAAGTATACCCTTGAAGGCGCATGCGCGTCGTATATTCCCGCGCTTCAGCATGTCAACCAGAGCCAGCTCGGCATTTGCATTATTGGTCATAACGGAGAAGTAATCAAGGCAGGTGAAGCGGATGTTACGTTTACCATGCAAAGCATCTCGAAAGTTATCAGTTTTATGGCCGTTTGTCTCGATAAAGGAGTTTCCTACGCTCTGGAACGGGTTGATGTAGAGCCGACAGGAGACCCGTACAATTCGATTATGCGCTTGGAATTAAAAAAGCCCAGCAAACCGTTTAATCCGATGATTAATGCGGGCGCTATTACGATCGCATCTTTGCTTCCGGGAACGACAAAAGAAGAAAAGTTTGATTCTTTGTTAGAATTGCTTGCGAAGTTGTTAGGGCGTCATCCCAAGGTGGATGAAACAGTATTTATGTCCGAGTGGAACACCGCCCATTATAATTTTGCGCTTGCCCACTTTCTAAAAGCTGAAGGATTCCTCGAATGTGAAGTGGAAGAGGCGCTGTACGTATATTTACGGCAATGCGCCATTGAAGTGACCACCGAAGATTTGGCGCGCATCGGGTTGATTCTTGCCTGTGATGGCTACCATCCGTTGAAAGAGAAACAGATGATTCATCCGGAACTTGCCCGTCTGACAAAAGCGATTATGCTAACGTGTGGCATGTACAACGCTTCCGGAAAATTCGCTGCTTTTGTAGGAGCCCCTTCCAAAAGCGGAGTTTCTGGTGGAATTATGACGGCGGTTCCATCGCGGATCCACAAAGCTACGCCGTTTCACAACGGCTGTGGCATCGGCATCTACGGTCCGGCGATCGATAAGGCCGGCAACAGCGTCGCAGGCGTTAAGCTCCTTGAGCATATATCGAAAGAGTGGGAGTTGAGCGTGTTTTAATATTGACATTCCAAACTATTCATATTACAGTCATTTATATAAATTAGTTATTTAACTAACTAAGAGGAGAGAAGGAAATGGCCAGACCAAATGTCACTTCGAAAGGAACGTTAATTGATTCGGCTAAGAGATGTATTGTGGAGCATGGAATAGAACAGCTGACGTTAAAAGCGGTAGCAGAAAAAGCAAATGTGACACAGGGAACCGTATATTATCACTTTCGTACAAAAGAACAGCTTATTTTTGAAGTCGTTCGAGATGTTTGCTACACTTCATGGGCCAATTTAAAAACCGATCCGAAGCCAGCAATTGAAAAGATTAAAGAAGGACTCATTTCTGCCCAATCACGAACAAAGGAAGATTCCTGTTACCATCAGTTATTTTTAACGTTAATTGTATTTGGATTCCAGAATGAAATGATAAAAAATCAATTGAGTCAACTTTTGGACGATGAAAATGCGTTTTTAACAGATCAACTCTCTAATATATGGAGTTGTTCTCCTATTGAAGGAGTATCTTTAAAAACTTGGGGGATTTTATTGAACGCATTAGTTGATGGTCTTGCATTACAATCTTTAATTTCATCTAACTTTTCATCTGAAGAGGTCTACAAGGAATTGGAAGTTATTCTGCTGAAACTAACAGAAAAGACGCAAAAGCATTGATTTAGTTGCTCTTATCTTGTTAAATTACCTGGGTGAAAATAACTTTATACGATAGTGTCTTTTAAATAAAGGAAGGGCAAAGAGGATGAACATGTTTACACACAAATTAGGTCTTACATTTCTTTTTTCTTTTCTTGTTTGGTTAGGTGCAACGATGTTCTTTGTACTTTTTGGAGACTTAGTCCTAGTGGATCCTAGTAAAGATAACTTTTTGGGAACTTTCTTACTTCTAGAAGCTGCGACAGCTATTGTTTTATATGTTGTGTTACTTATTTATAAAAAACTTGACAAATCACCGTATGCAAGTATTAAACTTGGAATTTGGGGTTCTGCGATCGGTTTGTTTATTGACACTTTTTCAGTATGGAATCATTCGATTGTTTTTCCAAAACTTTCAGAAGATCAAGTCATTGCGTTCACGATCTGGATGGTATGTGCCTATGCTATGTATCTGATCATTTCACTGGGATTATCAAATAAGAAGGAGTAGAATAGAGAAACTAAATGTTATTATTTCTGCTCTTCTTAAAATCTTTAAACGATATAGGTGCTTAACGTTTCGACATTTCAGGCAGGCAACTAATGTTAGTTATAGAAGAGGGGAAAATTGACGCCACTTTCTTTAATTACACGGAAACTGGGGGCTGTCTCAAAAGTCATGAGCCAGCCCCTTTGGTATGAAACGATACCTACATATAAATATTCATTTGTGCAAAAAATCTAAATATATTGTTTCGAGCGATAGAAAACTTCCTCACTTACACTTTTGGAACACCCTAAGTTAATTAGTCAACATGAATCTGTGAAAGTAAATATAAAACAAAAAAGAAAACGGGCCGATAACTTGGTTTATGTTGCTTGTGGTTTCCTTCACAAGTATGCCATGTACCTACATGAGAATTTATGAAAAAGGGTTATACAATGGTATATCCTTAAGAAAGAGTATAAATCTTAAGAAAGTCTTAAGGATTCCCTTAATTTAATGTTAAGAAATACATCTTACAATATAGAAAGTCCCGGGAACTGACCATGATATGCTTTTGAAGGGAGCGTGAAAAAATATGAATCATTATTCCATATTAGTTGTCGATGATGAAAAAGAGATCAGGGATGGTATCGAAATATATTTAAAAAATGAAGGGATGACGGTTATAAAAGCAAAAGACGGCATCGAAGCGATTGAAAAATTGAACGAGCATGTTATTCACCTCATTATTTTAGACATCATGATGCCGCGCCTTGACGGTATCGCAACTACATTTAAAATACGTGAAGAAAAAAACATTCCGATTATTATTCTTAGTGCCAAAAGCGAGGATATGGATAAAATTCTAGGTCTTCAGGTTGGTGCTGATGACTATGTCACGAAGCCGTTTAATCCCTTAGAGCTTATTGCTCGAGTGAAGTCACAGCTAAGAAGATACGTGACTCTGGGCACTTACGAAGGAATAGAAAAAGTGATTCATCTCAATGGTCTTACATTAGATCAGTCGGCAAAAGAAGTAACGGTTGACGGTGAAGTTGTGAAATTAACGCCGACTGAATATAAAATCGTTGAATTGCTTATGACAAATGCCGGACGTGTGTTTTCTATTAACGAAATTTATGAACGGGTATGGAAGGAACCAGGTTTTAATGCTGAAAATACTGTAGCCGTTCACATCCGTAAGATTCGTGAAAAAATCGAAATCAATCCAAAACAACCAAAATATTTAAAGGTGGTATGGGGAATTGGATACAAAATCGAAAAGTAAGATGATATTCGTGATTTGGATTTTATTATTTACTTTCGGATTAAGCGGTATTATCTCAGGGTTATTTAACGGAAAAGACTATATAAAAAAAGATTATTTTCAGACTCAACAGTTTGAAGATGAACTAAATCAGTTTGTTGATTATCTAAAGATGTTTGAATTAAATAATATAAATAAAGAAGAACTCAAAAAGAAGATTACCGTTACAGCTGAGGAAATTGAAGAACACCGCTATCGCTATGGAGATTTATCGACACAAGTCTCAAATATAAAAGGTCAATATGAGCATAAAATTCAGGATGCACTGTTAGCAGGCAACAAAGAAGTAGCTGATGCCTATATTGCTGAAAGAGATAAGAAAATAGAGGATATTACAAACAATTTTAAAAGCGACGAACATGTCCGGGCAAAAATCGTTAAAGAAAAAGAACAAAAGATTGACGAATATTTTCGTGAGATAGAAAATTACCGTTCGGATTTTATGAGATACAAAGCGCTTTTTACGTATTATTTAAAGAACACCGCAACGGGAGAAGTTTATACGAATGTAAATATAAGCAGTGGCGATTCAATAGATACGTTTATAAACAATAAAAATATGATATTTATTCAAAGCTATCCTTCGTCAAAATATGCTTACCTTTCAACTGGCGGACAATATCGCTTTGTTGGTGATAATGATGTGGTCACTCCGTTAATAGAAAAGGAAACGAGCACGTTTGAGGGGAAGATTGCGTTACCGAAAGCAGCGTCTTCAGAAAACCCTATTCTGGCAGATTATTATGATTTTCAACAAAAACAAAAAATCTTTTTTATCTACACCATTAGCGGTATTCTCGCTTTTCTGCTGAGTTTTTATTTAAACAAAAAAACAAGGGTCATTCAATGCATTCCTACAGGGAAATGGCAGCCTTACTACAACTGTATTCCGATAGACGTAACAGTAATGGCTTTAGTATTTACGGGACTTCTCACGCTTTTGCTATTCATAATGGATAATACCCTATCCTTACATCAAAATTTATATATCTATATTAGAGATACACTCTTTCGTTTAATCGTTACAACCCTTTTTGTTGCACTAACACTTATTCAAGGAAAATTTTTGTTAGAGAGAGCAAAGGCCTCGGCGAACCTAAAAGCAGATTGGCAAAAGGCCCTGCTACACAGAGCATACCAAGGCATAAAGGAAGCGTTTCTCATCCGAAGTATTGGTATGCAACTATTTATTCTGTTATCGGTTGTGTTTGCTTTTGGCGTTGGTGCGGCAATTGTTCTTATAGAGCCCATATATATATGGATTTATATCCCTTTATTTATTGTGATCTGCGTTCCAATTTTCATCATAATTATAAAGCGTAGCGGTTATTTTAATCGTATTGTTACCAACACGGACGAGTTAGTACATGGAAATTTCGAGCAGGATATACCTGTGATAGGGAAATCGGCGTTAGCCGTTCTTGCAGCCAATATTAATGCATTAAAGCATGGTATAAAAGTATCACAAAAGGAACAGGCGAAAAGTGAACGATTAAAAACGGAACTAATTACAAATGTAAGTCATGACTTGCGAACACCGTTAACTTCTATCATTACATACACAGAGCTTTTGAAGACATCAGATGTAACAGATGAAGAGCGTGACGCATACATTGAGATTATTGACCGTAAGTCTAAACGATTAAAAGTGCTCATTGATGACTTATTTGAAGCATCCAAAATGGCAAGCGGGAACATTGAGCTTGAAAAAGAAAAAGTAGATCTTGTCCAGCTTTTACAGCAGGCATTAGCTGAATACAATGAAACAATCGAAGAGTCAACATTGCAATTTCGGATCACTACCCCTGATACACCTGTTTATGCTGTTGTCGATGGACAAAAACTGTGGCGGGTGTTTGACAACTTAATTGGAAACATCCTCAAATATTCATTAGAAAATACGAGAGTATATATTTCAGTGAAAAAAGCAAATGACAAAGCGGTAATTGCTTTTAAAAATATTACTAAATACGAGCTTAGTGAAGATATAGACGAACTGTTTGAACGATTTAAACGCGGTGATACATCTCGTCATACAGAAGGCTCAGGACTTGGGCTTGCTATTGCTAAATCGATTATAGACCTTCACGAAGGCAGTTTAGACATTGAAGTAGATGGTGACTTATTCAAAGTAACCGTTTCATTGAATACCAAATAAGGCAAAAGCCCGGAATTCAACCGAATTCCGGGCTTTTGATGTGTAATGACTTTATAACGACATTTAAAAGTTGGTTGTGAAGGTGTGAAATGATAAATTTCAAATTTGAAAGATATTTTTCAATTTTGAAAGATTATGCTTGGGTGTTTGGTTCGTTTCGAATAGGATAGGCCAGCCAATGCTTTGAATTAACTGTATATAAAATTTATTTATTATATTTTGTCTATTTGGTATCGTTTTTGCTATTGAATTTTTATGGAGTAAGTCAAAAAGAAGCTATGCCATTTCTTGAGTGAGGTGAAACGAACGATGGTACGTTATGAGTATGGCGGAGATGAATTTGTCTTTGTGGAACTGGCGGAAGAAATGAGCCTTGAAGTGAATTTCCAAGCCATGGCCATCACTCGAAAATTGAGAGAAAAACAGCTTCCGGGTATCCTGGATATTTGTCCTTCCAATGCTTCCTATATGATTCGGGTTGATCCCGACCAGTTGCATCCGGATGTGCTTATTAAGGAATTGAAGGACTTGGAACACTCTGTTTCGATCGATGACTTTGAAATATCCGCGCGCATTGTTGACGTCCCGATCTTGTTTGAAGATCCGTGGACACACGAAGCATTGATGCGCTTCAGAGACCGTCACCAAGACCCGAATTCTACCGATCTGGAATATGCTGCTCGCATTAATGGGTTCGCATCCAAGGAAGAGTTGATCCAGGCTATCACCGATTATCCCTATCTAGTGTCTATGGTCGGGTTTGTCCCTGGACTGCCTTGGTGCTATCAGATGGTGCCCCGGGAGCAGCAAATCGAGGTGCCGAAATATGTTCGTCCGCGTACATATACGCCGGAGAGAGCTTTTGGCTTTGGCGGAGCCTTTGCCGTTATCTACCCGGTGCAGGGAGCAGGCGGATATCAGTTGTTTGGCATAGCGGCCGCTCCTATTTACGACAAGGAGCAGCGGTTGCCGGATTTTGCAGATTCTATGACTTTTCCCAGGCAGGGAGATATTTTCCGTTATCGCAGTGTGACAAAGGAAGAGTTCGAATCGATCCGGGAACAGGTGGAAGCAGGTACTTTCCGTTATTTAACGACGGAAATTACTTTTACGCCCCATGATGTTATCGAGAATCCGAAACAGTTTTCTGAAAACGTGTTAGGGAGGTTATATGTATGATTAAAGTGATAACCCCCGGGCTTCAAACGACGGTTCAGGATCAGGGCCGAATCGGCTACTACGAAATTGGAATGCCGCCTTCTGGCGCGATGGACAAATATTCTTACGTTATTGCCAATTTACTTGTAGGAAATGACGAGAATGCGGCGGCTTTGGAGATTACATATATGGGTCCGACGCTCGAATTCCAGCGCGATTCTGTTATTGCGGTGACGGGCGGCGAAATCCCCCCGAAGATTAATGGACAGCCGGCCCCGATGTGGGAGACAATCGCTGTTAAAGCCGGTGACCAGCTATCTTTTGATTTTATCAGGCAGGGGGCGAGGGCTTACCTTGCTGTAGCTGGTGGAATTAATGTTCCAGTTATTATGGACTCTCGTTCAACCTATACGCTGTGTGGAATTGGCGGTTTTGAGGGGCGCGCCCTGCAAGCCGGGGATGGACTCTGCATCGGCAGCGACATCCGCCGGAAGATCAGTGCGGGAACCCGCATTCCGGAGACTTTTATCCCAAGATTCTCCAAGTCTTATGAAATCCGCGTGCTTATGGGGCTTTGCAGTTACCGCTTAACAGAGGAAAGCAAGGAGCGCTTCCTGTCCCTGGATTGGACTGTAACGCCGGAAGCGAACCGTGTCGGGTACCGCTTCAAGGGTGAACGCTTGAATTTTGTCCCCCGGGAGCAGCCTTTCGGTGCCGGAAGCAATCCTTCGAATGTTGTTGATTTAGGCTATCCCATTGGCTCCATCCAAGTTCCGGATGGAGTGGAACCAATCGCTTTGTTGAATGACGCGGTAACGGGCGGCGGCTATGCTACTATTGCTACGATTATTAGCGCCGATCTCAATCGGATGGCACAAATTAAGACGAATGAAAAGGTGCGTTTCGTGTCTGTCAGCCTCGAAGAAGCTCTGCGGGCGAGGCGGGAAATGAAGGACAAGATTGCGCAAATAAAACAAGTAATTTCAGAGAATGGGAGGTAAGAACTGTGGCAGAAAGCAAATCCATCCTATCCCCGATTCCTGGCGTGTTTTACCGCAGACCCGCTCCGGACCAGGATGTATATGTAAAGGAAGGAGACACCGTGAAAGTCGGGGATACTATCGGCTTAATCGAAGTTATGAAGAATTTTTATGAAATCAAAGCGGAATCAGACGGCGTCCTTGAACGTTTTTGTGTGGAAAACGAAGAAATCGTGGATGCCGGACAGGAAATAGCCGTGATCAAAAGGTAACAGTGATGCTGATAGGGATTCAAGTTTGTTTGAATCCCTATTCCAACACGTAACATGGGGGTAGAGTATGAGTTATTTTGACAAAATTTTAATTGCCAACAGAGGAGAGATTGCCAGACGGATTATCCGAACCTGTAAGCGGTTGAAGATTCGAACTGTAGCTGTTTATTCAGAAGCGGATATGGACGCGCCTTTTGTCGAGGAGGCGGATGAGGCTGTTTGCATCGGTCCAGCTCAGGTCAAAAAGAGCTATCTGGACATTGAGAAGGTGATCCAGGTTGCCAAAGAAACAGAGGCAAACGCGATTCATCCCGGATACGGGTTTCTGTCGGAAAACCCGCGTTTTGTTCGTCGCTGTGAAGAAGAGGGAATTGTGTTCATCGGTCCGGATGCTAGGACGATCGAGTTGATGGGCAGTAAGATTGAGGCGCGCCGTCAGATGCAGCAGGCGGGGGTGCCAGTGGTTCCTGGATGGGATGGAAAAATTGATTCTGTTACAGAAGCGTTGTCTATCGCCGACCAGTTAGGGTACCCGCTTATGCTAAAAGCGAGCGCTGGTGGTGGAGGGATTGGGATGCAGGTGATCCATAATCCCGATGAACTGCAAAAAGCGTTTGCGTCTACCATGCAACGGGCTCAGTCGTATTTCGGTGATGGGACCTTATTTTTGGAGAAATGGATTTCTGGCCCACGTCATATTGAAGTACAGGTGGCCTGTGATGCCTATGGCCATGCGGTACACTTATTTGAGCGGGAATGCTCGGTACAGCGAAGAAACCAGAAAGTCGTTGAAGAAAGCCCGTCTCCTTTTCTGGATGAAGAAACCAGAGCTAAGCTGTTAGAGACCGCCTTGCGGGGAGCAAGACACATTGGATATTCCAATGTGGGGACGATGGAATTCATTTTCGATGAAAATCGAAATTTTTACTTCTTGGAGATGAATACACGCCTGCAAGTTGAGCATCCGGTGACGGAGGAAATCACCGGTCTTGATTTGGTAGAATTGCAAATCCGTCTTGCTGCCAAAGAAAAGTTGCCATTTCAGCAAGAAGAAATCCGAAAAACAGGTCATGCTATCGAATGCAGACTATATGCCGAGGACCCGAAAACTTTCTTTCCTTCGCCGGGCGTTTTGAAGCGGTTAGCTTTGCCGAAGGAGGAGGTGCGCCTGGACTTTGGCGTGATCGAAGGCAGTACAGTCACACCATTTTATGACCCGATGATTGGGAAAATCATTACGCATGGACGCGATCGTTCCGATGCCATCCACAAGATGGAAAAGGCCCTGGAACAAATCGCGGTGGAAGGTCTGACGACGAACGTTTCCCTGCTTCAAAAGATTGTTCAGGACAAAGATTTCCGGGACGGACATTATACGACACGTTTCCTTGAGAAATTGCTTGTCTGACTATTCCTGAAAAGAGGTGGTACGAGTTGCATAAAGTGGATTTGAATTGTGATATGGGAGAAAGTTTCGGTTTGTATGAGTTGGGTAATGATGAAGAAATGATGCAGTACATTACATCCGCCAATATTGCCTGTGGCTTTCATGGAGGGGATCCGCATGTAATGCGGAAAACGGTGGAGCTGGCCAAACGATACGGAGTCGGCATCGGGGCGCATCCTGCTTTTCCGGATTTGCTAGGGTTTGGTCGCCGCTATATGACATGTACAGCGGCAGAAGTTAAGGATTATGTTACCTATCAATTAGGAGCCCTGCGCGAATTTGCCGTGGCGGCAAACATAAAAATTCAGCATTGTAAACCCCATGGCGCATTATATATGAAAGCTATGGAAGATAAGGCGCTGGCCCGGGCGATTCTAGAAGCGATTGCGGAAGTTGATCCGCAAACCGTTATCTTTGCCTTGAACAATTCCGCTGTACTAGAGGAAGCAAAAAAAATGGGGATTCCGGTCGCACGGGAAGCTTATGCAGATCGCGAGCATACGACGACCGGTTCGATTATTTTAACGAGAAAAGGGTCACAGATTAAGGATTATCATGAGATGGCCCAGCGTGTGGTTAGGATGGTCAAAGAAGGAAAAGTTATGACACATGATGGTGAAGAGATAGCCATTCAAGCGGATACGATCTGCATTCATGGGGACACGCCAGGAGCCTCACAACTGGCCAAAACCATTGTAGAGGCTCTTCGTGAAAACGGGGTTCAGATTGCTCCTATTAGAGAAGTTTTGAATGTGGGCTGTTGATGATCAACAGCCTATTTATTTCTAATATAATTTCATTTATGAAATTAATTTCAATTTTGAAAGATTATTTGTTATAATTTAGAGGAAATGATTTCGTTTGTTAATAGGAGGTGTATGACGTGATTACCTGGAAACAAATTCTGCGGCCGATTTCGGCGGTGGTGAACCGGGAAAGTACGATTCAGGATGTTCTGCGTGAAATGCACGAGCGGGGAGCCGATATTGCTTTTGTCATGGATAAGGGAAATATTGTTGGCTTCATCCATACGGATTCTCTGTTGGAACAATTGCGACATACACCAGACCTTCAGCAACCCATCCAGTATCGAAAAGATATTCTCAAAGTTCCTTACATGCACCCTGTTGAGTACTATCACAATATTTCTGTTGTACTAGGGGTAAATCCGGGTGGAGAAATCATCGGTTACAGTTTGGTGCAGCAAGTGCGCCACCAGATGAATGAACTGCAACTTAGACACATGAATCAAATTTTAGACGGGGCCGGGGTAGGAATCATCAGAACAAACACTCGTTTTGAAATTGAATTCATTAATGAAACAGCAGAGAATATTCTGGGGCTGTCTCGCTCGTTTCTTTTGTCTCGTAATTACAAAACGCTACTTACTATGGATAAGGATTTGGATCGAGTGATTCAAGGAGAGACATTTATCAGCGTGAACAGTTCAATTAACTTCAAGCAAATCAGCGGGAATTTCTCTCCGCTCCGAATCGACGGTCGGATTACAGGTTTGGTACATGTTTTTTTTCTTCGTGAAGCGTTTGAGGAAGCTGTTCAAGAATTGGAATTTGTGCGTAATTTGTACTCTGATTTGCAGGCGGTTTATTCTTCCTCCCATGAGCAAATTCTTGTCGTCAATCCAAAAGGTGAAGTGATTCGGTTGGCAGGTACATTTTTGCAGGAGTTTTGGGGTTTGGATCAGCCTGAGAAGGTCATTGGTAGAAATGTTGCTGAATTCGAACGCAAGGGAGTATTCCGGCCTAATATCGTCGATCTATGCATAAAGAAAAAAAAGAAGCTAACCATGATTCAGGACACTGTTCATGGACGGAAAGTTTGGTCTGTCGCAACTCCTGTTTATCATGAAGGGAAACTGGAAAAAGTCGTCGTTCTTTCGCGCGATATTACGAAAACGAATCAACTGCAAGAGGAATTGAAGCGAGTTACTAAGAAATCGAATACATACAAACAGGAATTGGACCAGCTGATGAACCGATACAGTGCTGATAAACCTTTAATTTATCGCTCTCGTATTATGGAGGACTTAGTCGAGGAAGTGAAGCGGATCGCTCAGGTCGACTCCACCGTTCTGCTCGAGGGAGAATCAGGGGTGGGGAAAGAAGTGTTTGCCCGTACCCTTCACGCAGCGAGTCGCCGCAAGGATTATCCCCTCATTCGGGTTAATTGTGGGGCGATTCCTGAGAATCTGATCGAGAGCGAATTGTTTGGTTATGAGAAGGGAGCCTTTACCGGCGCGGATCAGAAAGGAAAGCCAGGTCTTTTCGAAATGGCCCATCGGGGGACGATTTTCCTTGATGAAATCAGCGAGTTATCATTAAACATGCAGGTCAAGTTGCTTCGGGTTCTGCAGGAGAAGGAAGTGACACGGATAGGCGGTGTACAGACCATTCCTGTGGATGTCAGGGTGATTGCGGCAACCAACAAAAATATAAAGGATATGATGGAGCAGGGGGAATTTCGAGAAGATCTTTACTATCGGCTGAATGTTATTCCGATTCATATTCCTCCCTTAAGGGAACGTACGGAAGATATTTTTTCCCTGGTTCTTTATTTCTCTCAACAGTTTAACCGAACGTACCAGATGGAAAAAGGATTTTCTCCGGGGGCGCTTGAAGTGTTGGAAAACTATGATTGGCCGGGGAATGTTAGGGAGTTGCAGAATATTGTTGAACGGTTGATTGTAACGAGCCGCGAGGAATTCATCCAGCGTGAAGATGTACTGAGGGTGCTGTACGGTGAAGCAGGGGGGAAGCGCAAGAAAACGATGGTGTTTGAGCTGATGCCGCTTAAGGAGGCCGTAGCCGAACTGGAAAGTCAATTGATTCAGCTTGGGCTCAAGAAATATGGAACAGCGGCTAAAGTATCGGAAGTGCTGGGAGTAAGTCCGGCCACCATTAGCAGACGAATGAATAAGTTGTTTAAATAAAGGGAGGTAGCCATTTGTTTACATTGCCGGAAACGCGGTTTGATTTTGGTGGAGATGAATACATTTACGCGGAAATTTCCCGTGATATGAGCGCAGAAAGCAATTTTAAAGCATTGGCTATCGTCAATGAATTAAGGAAGCGCAATATCCCGGGTATTATCGAAATCGTTCCTTCCAACGCTTCGTATTTGGTCCGTTATAATCCGGAGATTATACCAGCTAGGGATTTGCTTGATTATTTGAAGGACATCGATATTACGAAAAGCAATCCGGCAGAGTTGAATTTATCGGTTCGTATGGTAGAAATCCCTGTCTGGTATGATGATCCGATTACGCGGGAATATTCTAGGCGGTTTAAAAGCCGTCATCAAGAACCTGATATTTCTAATTTCGAGTTTGCTATGAAGGTAAACGGATTCAGAGAAAAAGAAGCGTTTATCGAGGCGCATACACGCATGCCCTATTTAATTACGATGGTTGGCTTTCTGCCTGGGACGGCTTGGGGGTTTCCACTGGGTTTGCATCCGCAAGAAATTATTCAGGTTCCGAAATATCTAAGTCCTCGAACGGACACTCCCAGACAAGCTGTAGGAGTTGGCGGAGCTTTTACTGTAGTTTATCCTGTCAATGGCCCGGGGAGCTATCAGTTAATCGGCATATCAGCAGTTCCTGTCTACGATAATGAAAAACGTCTGGTAGATTTGGAGGATACTTATTTTTTGGCGCGACCGGGAGATATTTGGAAGTATCGCTCCGTTGATGAGCGGGAATATAGCCGGATCGTAGAGGAAGTGAAGCAGGGAACGTATCGCTATCGAATGAAATACATCGAGTTTTCGCCGCAGGAATATGTGACAAAGGGGAAGGTATATATTCTGGAATTGATGGAGGGATTCTGAATGCTACGCATATTGGAACCCGGTTTATGGACCACTGTACAGGACATAGGACGCCAAGGTTATTATCATTTTGGGCTTCCTCCTTCAGGAGCCGCAGACAAGTACTCTTTTATGGTGGGTAACTTGCTGCTTGGTAATCCGTTGGAATTTGCCGGGCTGGAGATGACCTTGCTTGGCCCAAAGGTTGAGTTTTTGAAAAAAACGGTCATTGCTATAACGGGAGCTCCGATGGAGGCGTATCTTAACCAGCAGCCGATTCCCCTATGGGAACCCGTTCAAGTAAACGAGGGAGATATTCTTTCTTTCAAGTTTTGTAAACAAGGGGTAAAAAGCTATCTTTGTGTTTCTGGAGGGATTCAAGTTCCAGAGGTTCTTGGAAGTCGTTCTACTTATACCCTGAGCAGGCTTGGAGGTTTTCAAGGGAGAAAATTGGATGTTGGAGATGAATTGGAGATCGGCGAACCGCTCCCAGGAGCCTTTAAACAGGTCGGAAAACGGCCCCCTTCTGAATTTATTCCTGAATACAAGAATTTTCAAGACCTTCGTGTGGTTATGGGGTTGTCCGGACACCGGGTGAGCGATGAGGGAATCAGAGCCTTTTTGAACTCGGAATGGACAGTATCGACGGAATCGAATCAGGTGGCATATCGCTATACCGGAGCGAAAATCGCTTTCAAGGAGCATGAGCCCCCGTTCGGAGCCGGTGATGGTTTCTCAAATGTCGTCGATTTTGCCTATCCGATCGGGGCGCTTATGGTTCCAAACGAAGAGGAGTTGATTATTTTACTCAACGATGCCACGTCGGGTGGGGGATTTGTCACAATCGGCACCGTAATCAGCACGGATTTGGACATTGTTGCTCAATCCAGGCCAATGTCGAAGTGCCGTTTTTTGGCTATTACCGTAGATCAGGCCATGCAGGTGCGGCTCGAGAGAAAGAAAAAGCTGACGAGATTGGCCGAGCTTTTGAAGGAACACGGATAGATCACAGAAGCAGGCCATGCAGTGAACAATATTACGACATGGCCTCGGTTTCAGCAGCATATGATCAAACACAAGTTATCGTTCATTTGGTTTGGTAAGAATGGAGATCTGTGAATGATCTCCTATGATAAAATGTACATGTTCTGTTTCATTGGGGATTCCCTGTACGATGGTTTTTTGTCCAAAAATGCTGCGGCAAATTAGCGACTGTACATTCGCAATTTTCGTGTTTTGAAGACAGATGCTATTTTCTACCATGCAATCTGTGAGCATGGAGTCATCTTGAATGGAAACATACGGTCCAATAACGGCATTTTTAATTGTACAATTATTTCCAATAAGAACAGGTCCTTGCAAAATACAATTTTCCAGGGTGGTATTTTTTCCTACTTGTACTTTGTGCCCGAGTTGTTCTGTTAACGTTCATTGATTGGCATCCAGCCATCTTTCAATTGTGCCGACATCTGTATATGGTTTTTCAGTAATCGAATAAGAAATAGAGTACCCTTGCTCGATCATCCACTGAATTGCATCAGTAATTTCATACTCTCCTCTTTTTGAAGGCGTAATATGTTGAATTGCTTCGAAAATAGAAGAATCAAGCATATAAGTACCGATAATCGCAAGATTGCTTTTTGGCTTCTCAGGTTTTTCTTCTACCTTTATAATACGTTCATTCTTAATCTCAGCAATTCCGTAATCGCTCGCATTTTCTACTTGGGAGAGAAGAATAGAGCCTTTATGTCCTTGATACGCTTGTATTAATGTGTGCAGAGGTTCCATAATTAAATTATCTCCTAACATCAGTACGAAAGAATCATCACCAACAAACGATTGCACCTGAATAAGCGCATGCGCAATGCCCAACGGTTTCGCTTGGTACATGTACTTTATCGTTACCTCTCCTTTGTATGCGGAAACATAATCAATAATCATTTTTTGCCGAGGATGGATCACGATTCCGATTTCCCGGATTCCTACCTCTTTCATTTTATTTATACAATGATAAAGAATAGGCTGATTTAAAATGGGCAAAAGAGTTTTTGGAACCGTAGAAGAAAATGGCTGCATGCGCGTCCCCTTGCCTGCACATAAAATAACGCCTTTCATATATTTCTCCTTTTAATTAAGCATGGGGTGTGCCTACCCCTACATAATGGTAGCCGAATGTTAACATTTCCGAGGAATTAAGCGCATTTCTTCCATCGAACACAAACGGTTGAGACATGATATGTTTAGCGTTTTGCCAATCTATATTCACGATTTCTTTCCATTCCGTTACGAGCAAAGCAGCGTCCGCTTTTTGTAGCGCCTCCAGTGGAGTAAACGTGTAGTGAATCGCGGGATACAATTTTTTGACGTGTTCGACACCTTTTGGATCATAAGCCGTAATGAAAGCTTTTTCCTTTATAAGATAATCAATGATTTTCAAAGAAGGCGCTTCACGAATGTCGTCGGTTTCTGGTTTGAACGTAAGACCCAGGACAGCGATCCGTTTTCCGGAGAGTGGGCCTATTGCTTTTTGTACTTTCTCCATAAACCAATCTGTTTGTGTTTGATTAACGGAAGCTACAGCTTGTAAAATATGCAGAGGATTTCCGTTTTCGGAGGCTAAGGTAAGCAAAGCCTTTATATCCTTCGGGAAGCAAGAGCCACCATATCCGATTCCTGCCTGGAGAAATTGGGACCCAATCCGACTGTCCATTCCCATGCCTTTTGCTACTTGGATAATATTTGCGCCTATTTTTTCGCATATCCGCGCTAATTCATTGATAAATGAAATCTTAGTTGCCAGAAATGCATTGGAGGCGTACTTAATCATTTCCGCATCTTTGTTGCTAACAAAGAGTATGTTCGTCTTTATATCTTTATACAATTCTTGCATGATTTTCTGCGCTTTCTTTGTGTCACAACCGATAACAATTCTTTCCGGATGCAGCGCATCATATAACGCTTTTCCCTCCCGCAGAAATTCAGGGTTGGAAACTAGATCGAAAGAGAGAGCCAGACGCCTTTTTTCCAGCTCATTTTTAATGATTTTTTTTATTTTGTCACATGTACCTATCGGTACGGTACTTTTGATTACAACTACTTTGTAACTTTCCATTGTTTTTCCAATTTGCTGTGCTACTTCTTCCACATGCGATAAATCTGCTGAGCCATCTGACGAAGAGGGGGTACCCACAGCAATGAATAAAACATCGCATTGTGTGATTGCTTCTTTCATATCGGTTGTAAAAGAAAGGGTTCCGTCTTTTACAAGTTTTTGTAGCGTCTCTTCCATGCCTGCTTCATAAAAAGGCAGAACCGCTTGCTTTAACTTCTTTATTTTTCCCATATCATTATCGATAGCAACAACCGTATGATCATACATAGCAAAAGCAATGCTCGTTGAAGTCCCTACATATCCACATCCAATGACCGCCACTTTCATAAGGCTCACCCCGCTCCTTATCTCTTTATGATTTATACAGTTTACGAAGCAAGCAGGACGAGTGAAACGGTGAAACACCTATATTTCAGCGCCTAGTTTTCGCATTCACAAGATAAATTTTTGAAATTTAAGACGTCAGCCTATACTATAATCCTTGTCTTAGCATATCTTGTCATAGACATTTTAAGCCAAAGAAGGAGGAAAGAAATGACGGATTATCTCATTCAGCCATGGGGAACCGTAGAGGAAGACTTGGCCACCGTACCTCCAGAAATCGAAGATATGGCAAAACAAGTGGCTACACATTATGAAATGGAAGTAACAGGCATGACACTTATTACATCTAAGCCAGATAAAGGAGGAGCCATCTGGCGAATTGAAACGGATAAAGGGCCGCGCAGCTTAAAAGTGTTACATCGTTCTCCGCAGCGCAGCCTTTTCAGCATTGGCGCACAGGAATATCTAGTAGGGCAGGGGGCACGAGTGCCAAAGCTAATTCAGACGAAGGAAGGCCAGAACTATGTGGAACGCGGCGGAAAGCTCTGGATTGTCACCGAATGGATCGAACCATTAACACAAGCCAGCAAAATTGATTTGGAAGGGGCGAAAGTACTTTGTTACGGGCTTGGTGAATTTCATCGTCATTCGCGAGGTTATGTGCCGCCAAAAGGTGCGCAGCGTGCAACTCGTCTTTATCGCTATCCAAAATTGTATCAAAAAATTATTACGAAAATCGGGTGGTTTAGAGTATTGGCTACTACTTATTCCGATATGTCCGCCAGCAAGCATATCCTTTCTATGGTCGATGTGTATGAGCAACAGGCGCGCGAAGCGTTTGAAAAATTAAATCGTTCTCCTTATGCCGATCTAGTAGCCAGAGGTGAAGAGTATTGGGGCATTGCCCATCAAGATTACGGTTGGTCCAACGGACAGCAAGGGCCGGGTGGCATCTGGATTATCGATTTGGATGGAGTCGCATATGATTTACCCATCCGCGATTTACGCAAGTTAATCACAAGTACCATGGATGATATGGGGAACTGGGATGTGACATGGATGCGGGGCATGATTGAAGCATACCATGAAGCAAATCCTATTGAACCTGAGTTGTATCAAGTGCTGATTATTGATATGTCACTACCGAATGAATTTTATAAGCATGTTAAAGAAATGGTATACAGTCCAACAACGTTTCTAAATGATGAATTAAGTAGCCTTCTGCAGCGGCTGGAAGCATCGGATGCAACGAAATGGCCTGCCCTGCAAGAACTAAGCAACAATTGGACATTTACTTCTTCCTTATGAAGTGAACCGGCAGGCACGCCTTATGGATTGAGAGCAACGATGAATCACAGCCTACATGCCGCGAGCATCAAAAGAAGGGGATATAAAGGCGATGAAGATATGAGATGTTCTATATAGGAGGCATCTACTGTGACAACAATAACAGCGGCTCGTTATATAAGGCCGATGCGTACCGGATTTTGTCGGCCGCAGTTATTTGAATGCGATGACGGGAATCAGTATGTAATTAAGTTCATGTCCAATCCCCAAGGAATCCGGATTTTGCCGAATGAGCTGATCGCGTATCGCTTGGGAAAGCTTTTACATCTTCCTGTTGTTGAGGGAAAAATCATTTATATTCCGGAACAACTCATCGTCACAACGCCTGACCTTTCTCCTTTTCACCTGACGCCCGGACCGCACTTCGGCAGCGTCTTTTACCCAAACGCAATACACGCTACGAATGACTCTATCTCTAAGTGTGCAAATCTTTGTCAAGTGCCATTAATCATTGTATTTGATTATTGGATTAATAACAATGACCGGGCCGGGAGCAGCGCCAATTTCATTGTTACTCGGGAAGATGTATGGACCCTGCGTCTGATTGATCACGGAAGTTGCTTCTACGGTGCTGGATGGACCAGTGACATACTAAGGCAAAACAACTGTCATATTGAAGCATATTGGGGCGAAGTGTATGAAAGATTCGTGCCCTTCATTGATGGTCCCCGCCCGTTTGATGAGGCGCTTGCCTTGCTTGAATCATTAAGCAGAACACAAATCGAAGAAGCAGTCATCGATATACCTGAGGAGTGGGAAGTTTCCCAGGATGAATTGCATGTGTTAACTGAACACTTAATCCAGCGGCAATCGCACGTGCGCGAGGCCATCGAGCAATTAAAGCCGTATTTCCTTATATGGAGTTCAGCAGTCGACTTCTTTGAACACAATGAAATCCGGCCGGAAAGGAGGAAAAAATGAAGATTTTATTAGCCTCATTTTTTGCCCTTCCTAGTATAGGAGGATTATGGACATACGTTCAGCAACTAAAGCAATATTTGGAACGAATGGGGCATGATGTCGATGTATTCGCTCATCATCCAGAAAAGCGAAGCTACTATATGTTCCACCAGACGAATGACTTTGACATTAAAAAAGCTAAAACACAGGTTTCTCCTGTTTTTTCACCGGCTTATTACCAGGTTGATTCACTATCTGATCCAAAGATTGCAGATATGGAACTACAGCGGTGCATTTACGAAGCAGCCGCGCTTCATCTTGGGGTAACAGAGTATGACATCATCCATACACAAGACATTATTTCTACTATGGCAATTGCACGGGTGAAGCGAAAGGAAACCCCTTTGATTGCAACCATTCACGGATGCTATACGGTGGAGATACTAGAGAATGGAGTTATCTCATCGAAAGATTCCCCTCATTGGACATATAGCTCACTGCTTGAATATTACGGAGTTACAGCAAGCGACGTGACGATTGTTCCTTCGCAATGGATGAAAAATCTCCTTGTTCAACAGTTCAACGTACCTTCCCATTATATGAAAGTGATTCCAAATGGAATGGACATTGAGCGGTTCCTAAAAGAGATGGAAAGCGCTGACGAATTTGTGTCGCCTTTGGATAAAAAAATAATCGCTTGTGTTGCCCGGCTTCATAAACTAAAAGGTCACCATCACCTACTTGAGGCACTTGCTAGACTAAAAAACGAAAGAACGGATTGGGTATGTTGGATTATCGGAGCTGGCAGTTTACAGAAAGACTTAGAGCGCCAGAGTCAAGATTTGCAGTTGGAAGAGCATGTCATGTTTTTAGGTGCCCGTAATGATGTCGCCGCCTTGCTGAAAAAGGTGGATATCTGCACCCTTCCCTCTCTACAAGAGAATTGCCCTTATTCTGTCATGGAGGCACAAGTGGCAGGAAAGCCCATTGTAGCATCCGCAGTTGGTGGTATCACGGAAATGGTGCAGCACGAAATAACGGGCCTTCTTTCACCTCCCGGCCAAGAAGAGCCTTTATACCTTAACTTAAAAAGAGTGATGGAAGAAGAAACGTTGCGCCATCAAATCGCAGATAACGCGAAAGAATGGGGACAGAAACAATGGTCTCTGGAGATGATGATGAAGCGTACGCTTGCCGTTTATGAAAAGGCATTGCAGAAAAAGCATAAAGGAGGAAAACGTTTTGAGCTACAGCCGAAAAAATGAGGCATCGGACAGACGCGTGAAACAGTTCGTGGTTTCTGTGAATACGCCAAAGAAAGTATCCTGGTCATTTCCTGTGCTGAAAAAGGCCAATACGAACATAAAACAATTGAGGGTCAAACAGGGTACGGTATGGAAGCGGCCGCGTCCAAAAGATGTAGGGAAAATCGAAATCACTGAAAGTGATGAAACAGTACAAATATTGGAGACACAAGAAGTTACCGAATCGGGTGATACCATACTGCTTTCTCCTGAAATATACGAATTGCCTAAACCGGCCAGAATTTTGATGATTTGTACGGAAAAACTTCCGGTTCCGCCTGTGCGCGGCGGAGCCATTCAAACGTACATTGATGGGGTTGCTCCCATACTCGGTGAACATCATCATGTTACCATCCTTGGTATTGCTGATCCGGAGCTTCCCACACAGCAGAAAATTGGGAATGTAAACTATGTACGGGTTCCTGGTAAAGTATTTGATATTTATATGGAAGAAGTCGTTTCTTACCTGAGTCAGCATACTTTTGATTTGATTCATATTTTCAATCGCCCTCGCTTGGTCGCTCCTGTGCGCAAAGTGGCTCCGCACGCACGTATTGTGCTAAGCATGCACAATGACATGTTTCTTCCGGAGAAAATTAGTTCTTCCGAAGCAGAGACAGCGATTGAGGAAGTAGATCGTATTATCACTGTCAGCGACTATGTGGGCCGAACGATTGCCGGATTGTACCCGCAGGCAGCTGATAAATTACGAACGATCTACTCCGGCGTGGATCTTAAGCGATACATTCCGGATAGTCCTGGTACGGCAAAAAAAGAGCGGGAAGGTCTAAGAACCCTATATGAACTCAGCTCCAAAAAAGTCATTCTCTTTGTGGGTCGCCTGTCACCAAAGAAAGGTGCGGACATCCTTGTGCGAGCCATGACCGATGTAGCCGACAGGTACAAAGATGTGGCCCTCGTTTTGGTAGGAAGCAAGTGGTATAGCGACGATGAAATTAGCGACTATGTAGCGTACGTTCGTGCGCTTGCCGCACGCTCTCCCATTCCGATTGTTACAACAGGATTTGTGCCAGCGGATCAAGTTCATAAATGGTTCTGGGCCGGTGATATATTCGTCTGTCCTTCCCAGTGGGAAGAGCCGCTGGCTCGTGTCCATTACGAAGCGATGGCCGCCGGATTGCCGATTATCACGACAGCGCGTGGCGGAAACGCAGAAGTCGTTGTTCACAATGAGACCGGGCTTATTATCAGCGAGCCGGAAAACCCAAAAGCATTTGCCGAAGCAATTACTACTTTGTTTTCCAATCCGAAACTTATGGAACAAATGGGAAGCAAAAATCGCCGCTTGGCTCTTGAACGCTATAGTTGGAACCGTGTGGCACATGAAATTCTTGATGTTTGGGAAGCAAAAGTTGTCATTAGAAAGAAGGCAAACTAATGGGAAAGGTACTGGTTACCGGATGCGGCGGCTTTATCGGCTCAAGTCTTTGCTATGCGCTGTTACAGGACGGATATTATGTAACAGGTATCGACATATTTACATCTAATTACGAACGCTGGATAAAAGAACGCAATCTGGAGTCGTTAAAACAGTTTAGCCGCTTTCGCTTTATGGAAGTTGATCTTGCCGCCTTTCCGCTTGCATCGCTTCTTGACAAGGTGGACTACGTTTTCCATTTGGCGGCGATTCCGGGCGTGCGCACGAGTTGGGGGGAACACTTTGCAAAATATGCGAAGAACAATGTTTTAGCTACGCAGCTGTTGCTAGAAGCAGTAAAACATTCTTCGATTAAAAAAATGATATACGCCTCTTCGTCTTCCGTATACGGGGGGATGATGGGGTCTACGGATGAACAGCGAACTCCGCATCCAATTTCCCCTTACGGCGTGACAAAACTAGCGGCTGAACACTTGTGCCAATTGTATGCGCGCAATTTTCACGTCCCCGTCATTTCGCTTCGGTACTTTACCGTATTTGGCCCAAGACAACGTCCGGACATGGCTTTTCACAAAATGATTTATTCCATTTTGCAAGATGCGCCTGTTACGATTTTTGGCGACGGAGAGCAGTCACGAGATTTTACCTTTATTAAGGATGCGGTGACGGCCAACATTTTAGCCATGCAATCGCCCTATATAGGTGAGGTATTTAATGTTGGAGGTATTTCGCGGTTGCGGATCAACGAAATCATTGATATTATTGAAAAGCAAACGGGACAGAAGGCCAAACGACAATATTTGCCGGAGCAGCCGGGCGATCCGAAACATACATGGGCAGATATTACCAAAGCAAAAAATATGCTACAGTATGATCCGCAGTTTGATGTGGAAAAAGGAATGTACTTGCAAATTCAGGACGTTAAAACGTTGTATAACCTTTAAAGAAATAAGTTTAGGTTGCATTGTTTCTGTTTCCTCCTGCGCCAAAGCAGGAGGTTTTTTAACGTATAGGAAAAAGGCGAAGACGAGCGGCAATGCCCGCGAGTTTTTCTCATTTAACTCTATTCTTTGGTTTTGAGTCGAAAAAATGAAAAATAAAAAATGAAAAAGCAAAACTAAATGGAAGAAATGAAGTCTAATAAAAAATGATAGGAGTATTTAATAGACTCTATTCTCTTACATAGGTTACATATATTTTCAGCAAAAAATGAAAAGGAGGATGTGAGTGCAAACCTTTCGTACTGTTTTATACGTTAAGAGAAAGGGATTGTACAATAAATATATGGTAAGAAAAGTCGTATTTGTTGCGGTTGCTACGAGTATGGTATATACAGGAGGAATGCTCCCGGTTTCTAGTAAACATATTACATATGCGCAGAGCAATAAAGGGTCTTTGTACTCTGTCACTTCTGTACCTTTATCTCAATTACTGGAAGAGAAACAGCCGATTATCGGAGAATCAATAGCTACAGAAGAACAAATGCTTGCATTCGCTCGTGCTGTAAACCCCAGCTTTCCTGCGGAATTGCCTAAGCTGTATCTCGAAATTGGTAAAAAATACGGTATACGGGGCGATATCGCCTTTTGTCAGATGATAAAAGAGACGGGATATCATCGATTTGGAGGAATTGTTGAGGCCAACCAGTATAATTATGCCGGAATCGGTGCCACTGGGAATAGTAAAACGAATAAGGGAAACTCATTCCAAAGCCCGGAACAAGGAGTGCTGGCACATATTCAGCATTTGTATGCATATGCTACAAAACAAAACCTTCCCCAAGGTGAAAAGTTGGTAGATCCGCGTTTTAAGTATGTAGCCAGAGGGATAGCGCCAAGCTGGCAAGATTTAAATGGTCGCTGGGCTGTTCCGGGAAAGGGGTATGGAGAAGATATTCTAAGAATTTATTATCAAATGCTCCAAACACCGACTTCGTCTGAAATACAATAAATCATTAAACTCTAGTAACACCCAATATATCAAAGATCGTTTTTTTCTCATATCGGTGGGGGGTTCGCCTGTTTTTTTGTAGGAGGTTAAACAGGCGAAAGAGGATCTTTGATAGCTATTGGGTGTTTTTTTGTAATGATCAGATTTTTATCCGGTATTATATGGTGAATGGTCTGACTGTTTTTCTTGCTTTGGTGTAGAAGTTGCTGCTGATTGTGATTTACTTTAAGGATTGACAATACTAGTCAATTTTTATTATCATTATTAATAATAATAAAAAAGAGGTGAACAATAATGAAACAGTCAAAGGCAGACTTACTCCTTCATCCAATCCGACTGCGTATCGTTCAAGCTCTCATCGGTGGTCGACATCTAACGGCTCAGCAATTAATAGAGTTGTTACCAGATGTCCCGCAGGCTAGCTTGTATCGACACCTTAATAAGCTTTTTGAAGGAGATATTATTTATGTAATCGATCAACGTCAAGTGCGTGGAACAACAGAGAAAGTTTATGCACTGATGGAACAAGGAGCAAATTTGACAAAGGATGACTTAGCAGACTGTAGCCGTGATGAGCATATGTTATATTTTTTAACTTTTTTAGCTTCTCTTCAATCTGATTTTCAAAGGTATCTTCAGCAGGAACAGTTTGATTTGGAAGCAGATGGGGTTAGCTATCGAAAGGCTACATTGTACGTAAATGATGAGGAGTTTTCTCAATTGATAAAAGCGCTTCGTTCCGTTGTTGAACCATTTTTTAAAAACCATCCTGCCCCGGGTCGACGTCCCCGGACACTTTCAACGATCATCATTCCTCAGCCGGAACAAACGTCTTCAAATGATAATAGAGAAGGGGATTAATTTATGCCTAAAAATGAAAATGCTTTATCTGATCAATCACTTCAAAACATTGCTCGCAAGTTTCTCTTTGTTATCCCTTTTTATCTAGCTGTTCCTCTATCAATCGGGATTTTTTTTCACTATGTGTTTGGCTACATTCATTGGAAAGCATTTGGTTTGGGTGCTCTTGGCTGGGTGGTTGCGCTTATGTTGCGCGGACCAGTCACTGTACTTATGAAAGGATTGCCCAAAGAGAGAGCCATGCTTTACATTGGTTTATCTTCTGGACCTTTAGAGGAAGGGGTTCGTTTGATCCTTTTGTTGCTGACTGGATCTTCTTTTTCTTGGGCTCTCTCAGTTGGGCAAGGATGGGCTGCGATTGAAGTATTGTTTACCATTATCAATGGATTGGCTTTGATCTATGTTCTTCAGCAAAATGACGAAAAGGCGATTCAGGCAAAAGAGTTTTTAGAATCACAAGGAACGCTTTATTTAAATCCATGGTGGGGTGTGGTTGAACGGATCTTTGCTACTGCCTTTCATATTGGAGCGACCCTGCTTATAGCGAAAATCCCCTTGCTAACCTTGATTCTTCTTATTGTGCATAGCTTGTTTAATCTTACCATTGTCTGGATAGCCCGTAAAAACATGATTTTCGCACAATTATTAGCAGCAATTGTAGGTACGGGATTACTAGTATCTGGATTCATTGTGTTCAGATGATAGTGAACGACTCACCGCTTAGCTAACGCTTGAAGCGGGAGTCGTCTTGGCTTATTACGTTAAATCTAATGCTTAACTGAATCAAATAAGTCAGATTTGAATATCCTGCTGAGGACTGCTTTATTTGCATTGGTTCAGCGGGTAGCCCCTCGATTTGGGAACAGATATCATGTTCGATCGATTGCCAGTTGATTTTTGTTTTATTTGATATGCTTTAAAAACTTTCCTTTGGCTCCCCATATAAACATGCCAATAACAGAGAGGGCTACTACGAGAATGGGCGCATACGTAATCAGAAATTGTTGCATCGTATCTTCCTCCTTATCGTTGACCTTGGACGTATTTTTTATCGAACAGAAACAGTCGCAACAACAAATATAAAGAAGGCAGAAGCAAGCACAATCCGGCGATAAAGGCGACGATGAGCGCGATAGCCATCGTTTGATTCGTAAATCCATCATAAATGGTTAAGTAAGGATACAATAGGTACGGGTAATGGGAGAATCCGTAGCCGAAGAAAGCAAACCCGTATTGTAATGTCACAAGACCAAACGCGGTGCCGTACCGCTTTTTCTTATAGAAAAGATACACTGCGGCCGCGAAACACAGAACGGATAACACAAATACCCAGGCGATGTCGAGCATCCGCGCAAAGTGCATGGAATTGTGCTGCTTGAGTGTAAATAGTACGACAAACGCGGCTAAAATTGATGGCAAACTCCAGAGCAATGTATAGATGCGGAGCAGTGCTGTTGCTTTTTCGTCCCCGGCAGCATGAGCATAATAGGTCAAAAAACTGGCCGAGATAAACAGTACGCTAACAATGGCTAACAATACCACACTCCACGAATAAGGACTGGCAAACAGTTTGCTGTATAGCAAGCGTACGCTTTGGTCTGTTACTTCGATGAAACCTCCTTCGGATATCGTCAGTACGGTTGTAAATGAGGCGGGAATGAGAATACCGGTTACACCATACAGAAAGGTATAGAGTTTATTGTCTTTGGCCCCGTATGTGCCGAACGCATAATAGGAGCCGCGAATGGCAAGCAACATAATTGAAATGCTGGCCGGAACCAGCAGTGCCGTGCCATAATAGTAGGCGGTTTTCGGGAAAAAGCCCACGATTCCAACAAAGAAAAACACAAGGAATACATTTGTTACTTCCCATACTGGCGATAGGTAGCGTTGAATGACTTTGTGAATAATATGCTTTTTGCCAGACCAGTCGCTGTATGTGCTGAAAAACCCGGCACCAAAGTCGATCGAGCCGATGATGACATAGCCGAACAAGAACAGCCAAAGAACCGAAATTCCAACCAATTCGAGCGTCATACGTTCACCTCCTGTGAGGCGTTCATTGTTTTGAGTTCATGTTCTACCGGATTGTTTTTAAATATTTTCCGTAAAATGAATGTACTTGCAATGGCGAGTAGAACATAAAGGATAATAAAGAAGATGAGCAGCACATCCACATAATCGGCGGTTGTTGCGCCAGCTACTGTTTTCATGTACCCGCGCAAAATCCACGGCTGTCGTCCTACTTCAGCAAAAATCCAGCCGAGTTCAATGGCCAGGAGCGCAAGCGGGCCCGACAATAGCACAAGAAACATGAGCGCTTTATGATACAGATTGATGTTGCTACGTTTCTGTTTTTGTTTCCACAGTACAAGATAGGTGAAAGCAACGATTGTCAGCAAAATCCCGATGACGACCATTAGGTCAAACAAATAATGTATATAGAGCGGGGGGCGTTCATCCACTGGAAATTCATTCAGGCCGGTTACTTCAGCGGAAGGGCGGTTATGCGCCAAAATGCTTAACCCGTACGGAATCTCGATCCCGTTTTTGATTTCGTTGTTCTCATCCAATGTACCGAATAAGATCAGCGGAGCTTCTGGTTTTGTCTCAAAATGCCATTCGGCAGCCGCTAGTTTTTCTGGCTGATATTCGGCCAGAAATTTTCCAGAGAAGTCACCGACTACGATTGTAGCTAAGGAAAACACAAAACCAGCAACGAGCGTCAAATGCAATGCCTTCTTATGGTACACATGCGTTTTTTTGTTGCGTAACAGATGATAGGCCGCAATGGACGCCAGCACGAAGGCCGATGTCATATAGGCCGAAGCCAGTACGTGAGCCACTTTCGTAGGCATTGCTGGATTAAACATGGCCACGAGCGGTTGAATATTCGTAATGACCCCGTTTTTGAGCTCAAAACCTTGCGGCGTGTTCATAAATGCATTCACAACAGTGATGAAAAAGGCAGACAGCGAGGAGCCGATCGCGACCGGGATCAGCAAAAGAAAATGCTTCATTGGTTTTTTAAAGCGATCCCATGTATATAAGTAAATGCCAAGAAAAATCGCTTCAAAGAAGAAGGCGAATGTTTCCATGAACAAAGGTAAACTGATCACCTGACCTGCCAGTTCCATAAATTTCGGCCACAGCAGGCTCAATTGCAAACCAATGGCCGTTCCGGTTACGACGCCGACAGCTACGGTAATGACGAAACCCCTTGTCCAGCGGCGCGCCAGCAGGATAAAATGCGGATCGTTTTGTTTAATGCCGATCCATTGGGCCAGCGCAATCATTAATGGAATGCCGACACCAATGGTGGCAAACAGAATATGAAACGCCAACGTCACCTCGGTCAAAATTCGGCTGTATAATGTTGCATCGTATGCAAACATGACAATCCCCCTTATTAGCGAAACAGTCGACCAAGCATCGACAGGAGCATAACCATTGCCACAGTTATGGAAACCATTAGTAGATATCTTTCCTGTTTTCTAATCATAAGGTATCCTCCTTGTATGCCCCGGGGTGTTTACCTGTATTGTACAGAAAAAACTCATATTTTCACCTCCTTTCAACGAACCGATTCATGGTGTTTACCTGTATTGTACAGAAAAAACGGGAAAAAATTGCGGGGAAGGTATGGCAACTTTTCAAAAGTTATGTTGACATTGTGTGAATGATGCTTTCTCCTTTTCAAAGCTCCTATTTGCAATGTAAGCATTATTCTAATATATTATTTAAATAGGGGATTGTAGTAATTAGCTTACATATTTAAGAAGGGCTGTTTGGCACATAATGGAATCCTCCATAATACGGTTTGCGTATAGTTATACTTTCTGGCTGTTTGCAACAGGAGTATAATAAACTTGGGCTAGTTGGATTTTATGTAACCGGTCTCCTTGTGAGCCTTTTCCGTTTCGCCATATGCGGGAGCGATTGTTACGTATGAGCAGGCATGTATCTTATAGATTGTGAAACTAATCACTAAGGATACACTCCTTATGCAGCAGAATCGAATGGTGAAAAGGTTCACGCAAAATGTTTTTGACGAAAGGAAGAGAATAAATGGACACAGAAATTAAACAGCAAAATTTGAAGCAAGATTCAGCTCTATGGATAAACGAGCTGTCCAACCCGGAAGTTCAAGAAGCATTGGCTATGCTTATTCAGAAGCTCCCTCAAGTGAAAGAAGCAATCGTAAAAGTGGAACAAGGCGTAGAAGTGGTTTCAGCTTTTGCCAGTGATACCGATTCTATTAATTATTTGGCTGAACGCGTGGATAGGTTCTCAAAACTTGCTCTTAACAAGGAAAATATGGAAGCCCTTGCGGTTATGATTGAAAGTCTCCCGAGAATTGCAAAATGCGTAACGTTGCTTGACCGATTATTTTCGACCATTGAACCTCTCATCACAGATAAGGAATCCTTGGCATACCTGGCAGATACGGTTAAACTGGTCACCACGCCAGTGACGGAACGTGTTCAAGAGGGCGTATCGATCGTGAAGGAAGCAAAGGAAAGGGCAGCACAGAATCAAACGAATATATCCATATTTGGCCTGTTGAAATTGTTAAAAGATCCTACAGTTCAGGATGGACTAAAATTCGTTCAGGCTTTGCTGGAGGTTTTATCAGAAAAGAAGGTTGTCAAATAATTTGATGTAATCCTTGTTCTGAACGTTGTCTGATAAGAATTTATACGATATTCTTCACATGAATTCAAACAGGCAATGGCGAACGGAAAAATGAAAAATGATTCAGCCTGTAAATCCTGTTCCTTGCAGAACCCTGTCTTCAATCTGACACCAACACATTCGTTGGTGTCTTTTTTCTCGATATTTATTTAGGTAATAGTAACATAGATAATCACTGGTTATATAAACGTGATGATAAGCCAATTTTCATTTTTCCTACCAATCAAAAGTAACTTGGTGGAAGAGTCGGAGGCGATATCTGAAGCGGTGGTTGAAAGACCGGAGTTGGCCGAACATGGAAGGAGACCGCTTTTTTTGCTCGTGAAATGTAGAAAACAATAATTTGATCGTGTAGAACGGGTCGGGGATCAGAATATAAGCTTTTCTTAAACAGAACCCTGTCAAGTGTTTGGTGAATTCATTCATGGATGGAGGATATAATTGACAAAATAGAAAATACACAATATTATTAAGTAAGTACTTAATTAATTGAATCTTAGTTTCTGCAAAGGATGAATCGCAATGAAGATGAGAACCAACCGCCAACTAAAGGCTTTAGAAACGAAAAACAGGCTGATCGATGCCGCACTCAGAACGTTTTCACGCAAGGGCTTCAGTCAAAGTACGACTAAAGATATTGCTAAAGAAGCGGGGGTTACTGACGGTTTAATTTATCACTATTTTCAGTCGAAGGAAGATCTGCTTTGGGCGATCTTAGATAAGTACACGCTCCTTCATTCTTTGCAAGAAGTGTTGAATAAGATGGACAATCAGGCATCGCTTGAGCATAATCTGACGGTTTATTTCCACTCATTGTTTCGCAGCTTGCACGAGCAGCAAGATCTGATTGTTATGTGTTTTGGCGAGGCACAACATAATTCTGACGTTCGCAAACGGCTTGAGGGGGTTATTCGACAAGGTGTGGAACTGTTACATGCTTATCTTGCACCCCGTGTTCGAGTGGCAACGCATGATCTGCTGATCGCCATCCGTAATATACAGACCGCCATGGTTCTTTATTTTCTGATGACCGATCGGTTCGCCGATAATGAAACGGATCGTAATAAATATATTGAGACATCCGTTCGCCAGTTTTTAAAAGTTTTACAATAATTTTTTTACAATATTTATTTACTAAGTATTTAATTAATTAAATGGAGGTTGTCCAAATGAAAAGTACAGAGATGAGTAAGTCAACCCCACTGAACAGATTTGATGTTGATGTAGTCGTCGTCGGAGCTGGACCGGGTGGCTGCATGCTCAGTTATTTGCTTGCCCGGAGTGGGGTGAAAACCGCACTTTTGGAACGGCACAATAGTTTGGACCGTGAATTTCGAGGCTATTTTTTTCAACCTTTAGTGTTAAAGCTATTTGATCAGCTCGGATTGCTGGAAGACATTTTACGCATCCCACATGAGCGCGTTGATATGTTTAAGTTTGTGGATCACGGAAAAACGTTGTTTGAAGTTCGTTTTGACGAACTTGAGCCTCCTTACAATTACGGGTTAAATATTCCGCAGCCTCCGTTGTTGGAATATTTCATACAACAATCTTCTCGATTCTCGAATTTCACCTATTTTGGCGGAACGACAGCAAAGAATTTAATCAAACGAGGTGATTCCGTACATGGAATTTTGGCGATAAACCAAGAGGAGGAGATCGAACTGCACAGCCGGTTAGTGGTCGGCGCCGACGGACGCTATTCCACGATTCGGAAACTGGCGGACATAAGCCAAACGATGGACAAATTTGAGTTTGACTTTGTCTGGTTCGATATGCCCAAAGCCTTGGGAAAAGACTATCCGTTGCAAATAAAGATTGAGGACGAAGGTATGCTGATCTATATTCCGAAAGGAGAGGATCAGGTACAGGTCGGTTGGGTGATTAAGAAAAAAACATATCCCGAGCTTGTAAAAAAAGGAATCGATGATTTTATTCGCACATTGATTGTCATCGAGCCGGATTTGCAAGGCGTGTTGCCTTATCATCTTAAAAGTTTCAAGCAGTGTTCTGTCTTGGACATTCAGGTAGGGATGACAGATACATGGGTGCGGGATGGACTGCTATTGCTTGGAGATGCGGCTCACATCGCTTCGCCGTTTTCGGGACAAGGAAACAGTTTGGCGATTCAAGATGCGGTCATAGCTCACGACTCTATCATGAAAGCGATGACTACTCAAGGATCTGGTGTTTTGCAAGAATCCTTTTTAAAAAATTACGAGCTATACCGCAAACCGGCGGTGGCGGAAATTCAAAGAATTCAAGCGATGCAGGCCCGCTTGATTGCAATAAAAAATCCGACCTTTCTCGGATTGCGTCGTACGGTCGCACCCGTGGCGCGGCGTACTTCCCTCTTTAAGAAAATGAGGGATAAAATTGCCATGGGAGTTCAGAAGATAGAAGTGAATACATCGTTCTTTTTATCCCAGGAATCGTGAAAGAACATGGATAGGGAACGATTCGATTCCCCTCGTCGCTTTGATTGAAATGCTTGACATTTTGGAAGTGTCTGAATTATAGTGGGTAATAATATAACTACTTATATTTGGACGGTTTATTTTTGATACAGGAAATAAAAAAATAAGTGGGTGGCATTTGACAAGTGTAGCTATGTGATATACATAGAGTCGCCCGAAAAACGGTTCACTTCGTGTTGAGCCGTTTTTCTTCCGTTCATTTTAAGTAGTTAGTATAATAACTCCGAAAGAGAAAGGGAGATGACCCTTGACGAAGGAATTATTTTTGACCGACAGCTATCGAAGGGAATGTGAAGCCTCCGTTTTAGAAATCGCGGAGGACAAGGTAATTTTGGATCAAACCGTTTTTTATCCTACAGGGGGAGGGCAGGAGCATGACACTGGCATGCTCGTACAAGGCGAGCAGATGTTTGAGGTCTACCGGGTGAAACGGGAAGGGGGGCGAATTGTTCACTATGTGAGAAATGCGGAGAAATTGGAAAAGGGCCCTGTCTTTGCTCGAGTTGACTGGGAGCGCCGCTACGGACTGATGCGGCACCACACACTTTTGCACGTACTCAGCGCGGTCGTTTACAAAAAGTACGGCGCGTTGTGTACCGGTAATCAAATTTATCCTGACCGAGCCCGCATTGATTTTAACCAGCTTCACGATTTGACACCGGAGCAGCTTAACGACGTCATGGAAGAAACAAATCGCATAATTGATTCGGATTATCCGATTTCGTACCGCACGGTAAGCAGGGAGGAAGCAGAAAATATTCCCGGCATGATCAAGACGATGGTCAGCCTGCTTCCGCCCTCTGTTACCCATGTCCGTCTTGTCTCTATTGATTCTGTCGATGAACAAGCATGCGGAGGTACGCATGTGAAACGTACCAGAGAAATTGGTCAAATGGAGATTACCAATGTAAAAAGCAAAGGAAAAAACAACAAGCGCCTGGAAGTGAGAATTATTCATGCTCCACAGGAGGTACGGTCATGAACACGAACGTAATGATTGGGTGTGTGATATATGGAGGAAATCTTTAAGGAACTGCAAAAGTTTGGTTTTTCGCTGTATGAGTGCAAAGCTTACGTTAGTCTGCTCAAGGTTCATCCGGTAACAGGATATGAAATCAGCAAGCGTTCAGGCGTGCCTCGATCAATGATTTACGAGGTGTTGGGGAAACTGATGGACAAAGGCGCTGTCCATCTTGTCCCTTCCGAACCGGTAAAATACTCCCCGGTACCCGCTGATAAGTTAATCGACCGGTTGAGGAAACAATTCGATCGCTCATTTTCCTATTTAGAGAAAAAACTGACCATGCTGCAGCAGGAACGGGAAATGGACGTGATATGGCATATTCGCAGCGACGAACTGGTCTTGAATGAAATGACAGAGATGATCGGCAGGGCCGAAAAGGAGTTATGGCTTTCCGTCTGGGAACCGCAAGTTCCGATGATTCAAGAGGCGGTAGAACGACATCTTCGGGAAGGGGTTCATGTCTTCTCCGTTCTTTTCGGGGCGCCGGACATAAAAATCGGGGCAACCTTTCACCATGATTACATGACGCCTGAAGTCGTAAAAGAGCGGACGAACGGCCATTTGACGATTGTAGCCCGAGACGGCCAAGAAGTGTTAATCGCCAATTTTTCGGATGAATCCACCTCTTGGGCAGTTAAGACACACGATCCGGTGCTCGTATTAGTTGCGACAGAATATATTCGACACGACATTATGATCGAAGAAATTACCGCTGAGTTTGGTTCAGAAAGGTTGGATGCACTTTGGCGAAATAACCCCGATTTGGTTTATGTCGTGAGGGGAAAACGGTTCGACTAGCAGAGAACCGTTTTTTAACACATGCATGTTAGTGTTTATAACAATAACTTCTTATATAGAAAAGTTCTCAATGGAGGAATCATGAGCGAGAAAGAAGTTTACTTGGATTACCCGACAAGTAACGACGAAAGTTTTATTCAAGGTGTGAAGGATTGCTTGCCCACGGTATTAGGTTATTTGAGCATCGGATTTGCTGCTGGCGTGGTGGAGAAAACGGCCGGTATGTCCTTGGCTGAAATTGCTCTAATGTCTTTACTGTTGTATGCTGGTTCGGCTCAGTTCATCGCTGCCGGGATGATGGCGGCAGGTAACCCGGCTACAGCTATTATTTTCACCGTGTTTTTTGTCAATTTGCGCCATCTTCTAATGAGTGCGGCGATCGCCCCTTATTATCGTCATCTGCCTGTATGGAAAAACGTCTTGATCGGATCTCAATTAACGGACGAAACGTTTGGCGTTGCCGCTACTCGGCTGTCTGGAAAGGCAAGGGGAAGTGACCGATGGATGTTCGGTTTAAATTTTACCGGTTATCTCAACTGGTTGCTAGCCAATATGGCTGGAGGGATTTTTGGCCAATGGCTCACTTCGCCGGAGAAGTTCGGTCTGGATTTCGCTTTACCTGCCATGTTTGTCGGCTTATTCATGCTACAATTGATAGAACGTTCAAAGTTTGGCGTTGATCTGGTCGTTGCGATCAGTGCAGTCGTTATAGCGATCGCTGGAACTGTTTTCGTATCCGAAAACGCTGGAGTATTGATCGCTATCATTATCGCTGCAAATATAGGGGTGTGGATCGAGAAATGGAAGTGAGATGGAGTTTTCTATGGATGCTTCTGGGAGCCTCACTTGTTACTTTCATACCAAGGGTTTTACCGCTCGTTGTGCTGAGCCGGATTCGTTTGCCGGATTGGGTGCTTCGCTGGCTTAATCATATTCCGATTGCCGTTATGTCCGCCTTGCTGGCCCAAGAGCTGCTTATTTCGAACGGATCTTTCTCGCCGTCGCCCACTGGGCTCATTGCCGCCCTGCCAGCGTTTGCTGTCGCTTATTTTACTCGAAGTTTGCTTGCCACGGTCATGACAGGGATCGTGGTAATGGCGTTGCTTCGTTACATATTATCATTTACCTTGTAACGATTTTATTTCAAAGGGACGGCAATCATTAGCTTTCTACCGCGCCGCATTGTCGGATTTGTTTCCGATTGTGGGTCATCCTATTAATGAACGTATTAATTTCGACATTCATATCTATATTAGTTGATTAGATGATTACTATTTTCAGCCTTGATAGGCTTTATGCCTTTCAAGGTTTCTTTTTTGGAGAGGGCTACTCAGTCACAAATGAGTTACCTTCTCCACATCATACCTCGAAAACTATGGCGAGAAGAATTTTAACATGCTTCCGATATAGAGCATAGAACAAGCTTGATAGCTTGGTAAAATGACTCTCGTTGGAGAAGCCTCCACCTCGCGATGCAAGCCAATAATCTGCTGTTGCAGGGGAGGCCAAGATAGGAGAAAAGGACACAGATTAAGCCACTGAGCATAATAGATCGGTCTCGCAGAGAGACAGATCTATTTTTGTATCTTGAATCTGTTTGATCGTTGTTCGTACTCTATGTTAATTTATCAATATGATAATGATTATCATTTTCGTATTGGATAGAGGTGTCCATATTGCTAAATCCACGTATTGATAAAGAACATACGTCTATTTTTTTGGACGATCTTTGGTGTAAATTGCGAAGCATCGAATTAGTGCGTGTCGGACAGATAGAGCAACAGCTCATTGAGTCGCATGTCTTGATTATAGTAAAGAACGGCGAGGGACGTTTGACGATCGATTATACGGATTACCGATTGAGACAGGATGCCGTTCATTTCGCTTTACCCGGACAAACCATTGGAATATCTACAGAGGAAGGGGAGAGGGGGGAGCTATATGTCATCAGATTTGATGTATCTTGGGATTCGGATTCGAGAGAAGCGTTCCCACTGCAAAGAGAGCTTCCGATTTATCAAGATACCCAGATGGTTATGTTATGCGAGTTGATGTACAGGAGTTGCCGCAGTGAACACTCATTGGAACGGTTTCGTGGGCAGTCCGCATTTCAGGAATTGCTGTATTGGCTGCTGAAAAATATTCGGCTTTTTCCTGAGTCAGACCAGCGAACAGCGCTGGATCGCACCAAGGCCTATATCGACAGCCATTACAACGAAAGCCTGACGATTGAGTTCTTGGCTCGCATGGCGGATATTAGCCCTAAATATTACGTCGACTTATTTAAAAAAACGTACGGTAAAAGCGCGATCGATTATATAACGGAAGTGAGGCTCAACAATGCCAAGAAGATGATGATACAATCGGATGCCCGGCTGCGCGATATCGCTCATCAAGTGGGCTATAATGATGAATTTTATTTTAGCCGCAAATTTAAAAAAGAGGTAGGGGTATCTCCTACAGTCTATATGAAGAATCGTCGTCGCAAAATCGTAGCTTATACGTCTGCGATTCTCGGCCAAATGCTTGCGCTCAACATCATTCCCTATGCCGCTCCGCTTCACCCGAAATGGACGGCTTACTACCACAAAATGTATCGGACAGATATTCCGCTGCATCTCAGCGCATACCGGTTCAATCAAGACTGGGAATCCAATATTGAGGCGCTGAACGTTGCTCAACCGGATGTTGTGATATGCGACAAGGACAATCTGCATCCCAATGAGAAGAAACAGCTGGAAAAAATTGCACCAGTATTTTACATTCCCTGGAAAGAAAAGAATTGGCGGGAGCAATTTCAGCTGACGGCGCAATTCCTTGGAGCTGCGCGAGAAGCAGATTACTGGCTGGATAACTATGAGCATAAGGTGAAGTCTGCCAGAGAACGACTGAATCGGGAATTAGGAAACGACACCATGCTCATTATGAGTATTCATAAGAAAAGTTATTATCTTTGCCCCGCCCGCGGGATGAAAGATGTGTTATACGATGATTTACAGCTGAATATGGTGCCTCGATTCAATGATGCTGAATACAAACAAGCTGTCACCTTGGAGCAATTAGCGGAAATGGATGCTGATCGGATTCTACTGAATATATGCCAGGAACCGCAATCATTGAACCAATGGCAATTGCTGCAAACTTCCCGGCTGTGGCAAGACTTGAAAGCCGTCCGCAGGAACCATGTATATTTAATTTCCTCCGATCCATGGCGGGAATATTCTGCGTATGCCTGTGAACGAATAGTGGATGACCTGTTGAAGCAACTATTTCAGGCCGTTTAGAGAGCCCTTTTCTGATGCCGCGTTTTATGGAGATTGTCCAAATTAATTCTGGATATTGTCCATGTTCGATTGTGAAAGTCGTAGTTTATAATTTTAATGAGAATCATTATCATTGAAATGATAATGATTCTTAAAAAAGAGTCGGAGTTCATTATTTAGGAGGAATGTCATAACACCTGTTTGCTTATTAAGAAAGAGTACATAGGCTTTCAGGATTGTCCGTCTGGAGGTGGAATGTCTTCATTACGGAGAGTACAGTGCAGCATGCAAATGACAAGGTTTTAACACATAATTTACGGAAGCTCCTACAGGGATGCTTCTAATGATATGACAGTAGAGAGGGAGCAGTAGAATGAATAAGAAAGTATGGGCATTAGGTTTGGCAGGTATGATGATGTTTGGGGTGGCAGCTTGCGGAGCGAAAGAGGAGGCCAAGCCAGCAACCGCTGCAACGACGAGTTCGCAAAGCAAAGGCATGTCTGAAAACAATTCTTCCAAGAATACGGTGAACGCTACAAACGAAATGAGAACCATTCATTACTTAGGCAAAGAGTACAGCGTTCCAGTGAAAGCAGAAAAAATTGTCATTACCGGGTCGGTGGAATCAATGGAAGATGCGCTGGTACTTGACGTTAAACCTGTGGGAGCTATGACAACCGGCGGCAGGTTCGCGCCACTGTTTGCCAAGATTATCGAAGGTGCGGAAGGGGTCGGGGAGAAGACTCAGCCCAATATGGAAACCATCCTGAAGCTTAAGCCGGATGTTATTCTGGCCAGCACTAAGTTTCCTGCCGAAACAGTGGAAAAACTGAACAAGATAGCCACAACGATCCCCGTCTCACACATTTCCACTAATTGGGAATCTAACCTAAACTTGTTGGCTGAGCTTACAGGGAAGCAGGAGCAAGCCAGACAGGCATTGCAAAAGTACAATGAGGAGGTTCATGGGCTTAAAGAAAAGATCGGAGTTGTTTTTAAAGACAAGAACGTTCTGGTTATGAGGGTGCGGGCAGGCAGCATCATGATCTATCCTGAAAATGTGTTCTTTAATCCATCAGTATATTCCGATCTGGGGGCTATGGTTCCGAAAGAAGTGAAGCAAGCGAAGGCTCAACAAGTGATTTCTCTTGAAAAGCTGTCTGAGATGAACCCGGATTACCTTTTTGTTCAATTCTCGGAAGCTGAGAATAAAGACACACCTAAGGTGCTTGAAGATTTGCAAAAAAATCCGATTTGGAAAAGCATCAATGCAGTAAAAAATGACAACGTGTTTGTCAATTTGGTCGATCCGACTCTTCAGGGCGGTACGGTTTACAGTAAAATTGCCTTCTTGGAAGCCATTAAAAGCAGCAAATTAGTTCAAACAAAGTGAGTAGAGCGCTATGCGATCAAGGATTTCTCCATCTGCCCTGATCCTATGGAGTTCACCATTTCTCATTGTACTTACGATTCTTTTGTCGATTCTATATGGAGCCAAGAACATAGAGATAAGCACGATTCGTGATGCGTTGTTCTCTTTTGATCCAGGAAATGTGAATCACCAGATTATTATGCATTCCAGATTCCCAAGGGTGGTCGGGGCTCTGTTAATTGGAGCTTTTCTGGCCATTTCAGGAGCGCTTATGCAGGGTATGACAAGAAATTATCTTGCATCTCCCTCTATTATGGGGGTTTCTGACGGCTCGGTTTTTGCGATTACGATCTGTATGATCTTTATGCCGAATTCTTCGTCTATAGAAATGATTCTGTACTCTTTTATGGGATCGGCGCTTAGCATCGTCCTCGTGTTCGGGATGGCAATTCTGCTTCCCGGAGGGCTCTCGCCGGTTCGGATGGCGATTTTAGGTACGATCATCGGTACGTTTCTAAGCAGCATTTCCGCAGCGTTATCGACCTATTTCCAAGTCTCGCAAAACATCAGCTTTTGGTACAATGCGCGGCTGCACCAGATGGATCCAGAACTGATTAAGCTCGCGATCCCTTTTGCCGTGGTCGGCATTGTGATGGCAATCCAGCTTTCCAAATCCATTTCTGTTCTATCTCTTGGTGAAGAGATTGCCGTTAGCTTGGGGCAAAAAACGACGCTGATCAAGTTTGCTGCTACATTCAGCGTTGTCATTTTGACGGGCATCTCGGTGGCGCTTGTAGGGAAGATTGGATTTGTAGGGCTTATCGTACCTCATATCGCCCGTTTTTTGACAGGTGCCGATTATAAATGGATAATTCCATGCTCCGGGGTGCTTGGAGGACTCTTTCTTGCACTGTGTGATGTGCTCAGCCGATTCCTTAATTATCCGTTCGAGATGCCGATTGGTGTGGTCACGTCTCTCCTTGGCGTTCCTTTTTTTCTTTATTTAATCAGAACGAGGGGAGGCGGGACGCGTGAATAATGTTTCTAGAAGTCGCTATGTCATCGCGTTAGTTATCGGTATTGCCATGATGTTAGTTACTATGTATATGAGTTTGACGAGCGGCGCTTTTGATATTAAGGTCATGGATATTATTCGGACATTATTGCGAATGGATTCGCAGCCTGATCAGGACTTGGTCATTTTTGAATTTCGTCTGCCAAGAATCATCATCGCCATGCTGGTTGGAATGGGGTTGGCCATCGCAGGGGCTGTCATTCAGAGCATTACGAGAAACGGATTGGCTGATCCGGGGATTCTGGGAATTAACTCGGGCGCAGGTGCAGCTATGGTCATTTTTTTGTTTTTTTATCAAGGACAAAGTAAAGGAGACGAATGGACGTCTATTCTGGCGATGCCGCTATTTGGCTTGATAGGCGGGCTTCTCGCAGCGTTCCTTATCTACCTGTTTTCTTGGAAGAATGGAAAGCTGGAATCGCAACGTCTCTTGCTGACCGGTATTGCAATAGCATCAGGCTTAGGGGCTGTTTCGCTTTATCTGACATTGAAAATGAATCCTAACGACTTTGAGATGGCAGTGGTATGGAATTCGGGCAGCATTTACAATGCCAATTGGAAATATATCATTTCTATTCTTCCATGGTTTGTACTTCTTGTTCCTGTCATTGTGAGCAAGTCATATATTCTGGATTTATTTCAATTGGATGAAGACAGCGTCATAAGCGTGGGTGTAGCCTCGCAAAAAGAAAAAGCGGTGCTCTTATTAAGCAGTATCGGCATTGTGAGCGCATGTGTATCCGTATCGGGGGGGATCGGATTTATTGGTCTGATGGCCCCTCACATCGCGAAGTATCTTGTCGGCAATGCACATAGACGAATCATTCCAGTATGCGGAGTTGTCGGGGCACTGTTAGTGATGATCTCTGATTATATCAGCAAGACGGTCTTTGCCCCGGCAGAATTGCCCGTAGGTATCGTCACTGCAATCATTGGCGTTCCGTATTTTATTTTTTTGCTTTACAGGAAAAAGGGGCGGAGCTAATTGAGAAAAGTTTAAAGGATTCTATTAGGATTAGGGGAGGAAATGCTAACAATGGCTCGCAAGATAATCAAGCAGATTGAAACGCCGGTCAAACATACTGCAGGCAGTGAGGTTACAATACCGCATACAGAACAGTGGGAGCTGCATTCTAGCGTCCACAACCGTAAATATCGAATCTTTGTCGCTAAGCCCAATGAGGCTCCGCCACCCTCGGGATATCCGGTGATCTATTTGCTGGATGCCAACTCTGTATTTGGAACGATGGTAGAGACTGTGCGCGTACAGGCGCGTGCGCACGAGAAGACCGGAGTTGTTCCGGCAGTTATCGTTGGGATTGGCTATCAGACCGAAGCCCCGTTTGATTCCGCACGTTATTACGATTTTACTCTGCCGACTCCAGCTGAAGATCTGCCCAAAAGCCCTGACGGAAGAGCATGGCCGGAGCTCGGAGGAGCAGAATTATTTTTGCGATTCATCGAAGAGGATCTGAAACCCGAGATCGAGCGCACGTTCAAAATTGATAAAAGTAGACAAACTATCTTTGGCCATTCACTTGGTGGTCTCTTTGTGTTGCAAGTGCTTTTTACTCATCCGCATGCTTTTCAAACGTATGTCGCGGGCAGCCCCTCCATTCATTGGAACAAGTCGTTCATTTTTGAAGCGGAGCGGCAATTCGTTTCCTTTCTGGAGCAGGAAAGTATAAATGTTAGCCTCATGATCGCGGCGGGAGAGCTAGAAAAATCACATAAGAGTCGCATGAACGAAAACGCGAAGGAGCTTTCAGAACGTCTATCTGCCTTCGCAGACTGTGGAGTGCACGTAGAGTTCAAAGAGTTCGAGGAGGAGGGCCATATATCGGTGCTGCCGGTCTTGATCAGCCGCGGCGTACGGTTTGCATTGACATCTATATCTTGATAAAAGATTTGTATACCGTTGACGAGAATAACAATCCTTTAACGGTGACCATGTGACAGCTGAGGAGAAGCAAAATACTGGCTCGCTCGTTATGATCGTTTTCTGTCAGAAGCCCCAAAACGACTGTCTCCGGATATTAGAACGTGTGCTATACACTCTAAGCTTGACTGAGAGACTAATGTTTTATATGATAATGATAATTATTATTGATTAGAGGTGTGGATGTATGAATCATTCAATAGCGAAAGGAAAAGTAGCAACTGTCATTCAGGAGCGAAGAACGATAAAAAAATTCAAATCTGATTCGGTGTCCCTTGAGATTCTGAATGAGCTGCTTAATGTGGCGGTATGGGCGCCCAATCATGGACTACGGGAACCGTGGCGCTTCATTGTTTTTAAGGATAGTGGAAAGACTGTATTAACAAATGCGATCAGCGAGTTTTTAATTCATGGTCCTTTGAAGATGGATGTGGAGACCGTTAATAAGCGAATGGATTATTTTAAAAGTATTCCGTTGCTTCTGCTTGTCGTCATGCCTCTTCATCCGAACGAACATGAGAGAGACGAGGACTTTGCCGCTGCCAGTGCTTTGATTCAAAATTTGCAGTTAGCGGCATGGGAAATAGGGATTGGCGTTTTATGGCGAACGAATCCATTTTTGCAGGAAGAGGATGTGAAAGAAAAGCTGGGTGTAGGAAGGGACGAGCGCATCGTCGGTTTGCTACAAATCGGTTATCCGGAGCAAATTCCGCCTGCACATCCAAGAACGGCGGCCGAGAATTTGCTGACAGTTATAGATCATCCGGACGTTCCCGTACAAACCGGCTCATGATTTCTGCGCTTTTTCATGACAGAAAATGCCGTTTGAAAGCACACTGGCTTTAGCTGATCGATAGCACAGCTTTTAACATTCTTCCGAAATTCATCTCTCACTTTGTTTGCGTACTTTCGTACAGTCTGGAAGCAATGCCCCGTTTCTTTTGCGATGGCTCAATGATGAATAAATACTTTTTTATCACTCTTGGGCTAATGATTTTTGTGTTGAATGCATGTCTTTTTCAAGAGAAAGTCCAAGCTAAAACCGTAATTAATGGTTCTGATTATGAGGCGAATTTTGATGGAGTACAAGATGATACCGCTGCTATTCAAAACGCTATTAACATGGCTCCAGAAGGCTTTATCATTCAACTTCCTGTTCCAAAACTGAGGTTACGATAACAGGAAATAAAGGTAAACAATTAAAGAAGTCACTCTTTGATTGTAGACAAAGTCTAACTTTCAGACAGGTCTACAAGCTGCAAAGAGACACTCTTTTTTCTATGAATATTTTCACATCAGACAAAAACTCGCAGTGCGTGCCAAAAACTTTTTTTGCATGTCTGCGAGTTTTTTTACATTTAATTAACACGAATGGTAACACACCAAGGTGAAAGGAAAAGAGAAAAACAAATTAAAAACAGGTAAAAACAACGAAACAAACAAAAATTAATGTGGAATTAATATTAGATTAACATTTCTTCTTTATAGTGAGAGGTGTCAAGCAATTACAAATTTGATAAAACGAAGCGAGGGAGAAAAAGATGAAGCGATGGAGCAAGCTGTTGCTGGTGATGACGCTATTGCTGTTAGCTATCTTGACAGGATGCGGCGGTGGAAAGGCAACGACGGGAGAAAAAACGCAGGGAAATGGGGAAGGAAAAGCAAAAGAGTTAACGATCTATACGGCACTAGAAGATGACCAAATTCAAACGTATTTGGAATCATTCAAGAAAAAATATCCTGATATTAAACTGAATATTGTGCGCGACTCGACTGGTGTCATTACTGCTAAGCTTCTCGCGGAAAAAGAAAATCCGCAAGCGGATGTTGTGTGGGGGACAGCAGCGACAAGCCTGCTGGTGTTAGATCAAAATCAAATGCTGGAAGGTTATTCACCAAAAGGAATTGAACGTATTGTTCCACAGTTTAAAGATAAAGTAGAGCCTGCGCATTGGGTGGGAATTGACGCTTGGGAAACAGCGATAATTGTAAATACAAAAGAGTTAGAAAAGCGTAAGCTTCCGATTCCGCAAACGTATGCTGATTTAATTAAGCCAGAATACAAAGGGTTAATCGTCATGCCGAACCCGTCTTCTTCCGGCACAGGGTTTCTGACGGTTTCAGGTTTACATCAATTGCTTGGGGAGCAAAAGGCATGGGAGTACATGGATAAGCTGCATGAAAATATTGCGCTATATACGCATTCCGGTTCCAAGCCAGCGAAAATGGCGGCGCAAGGGGAATATCCAATCGGGATTTCCTTTGGTTATCGTGGGATTACGGAGAAGAAAAAAGGAGCGCCGGTGGAAGTTGTATTCCCGAAAGAGGGCTCTGGATGGGATCTGGAGGCAAATGCGCTGGTGAAAAAGAAGGAGATCAAGCCGGAAGCGAAGCTATTTCTTGATTGGGCGATTAGCGGTGAAGCGATGAAAGAATACAACAAGAACTTTGCGATTGTTAGTGTGAAAAATGAAGGACAGGGCATTCCGGAAGGGTATACTCAAGATCCGTTAAAGCAACTCATTCCTTATGATTTTAATAAAGCAGCGACTGAGCGTGATAAGATTTTAGCGGAATGGGACAAGCGCTATAGCGCAAAAAGCGAACCGAAAAAGTAGAAAGGAGAAGAGATGGGCTTATGAACGATGCATACCTTTCTGTACATAACATTTCCAAGCAATTTGGTACATTTACCGCGTTACGTGATATTAGCTTTGAGATTCGTAAGGGTGAGTTTGTTTGCCTGCTTGGTCCGAGTGGGTGTGGAAAAACGACGCTTCTTCGAATTTTAGCCGGATTGGAACAGCCGAATCAGGGGCGAATTTTCGTCGGGGGGAAGGAAGTAACGTCCCTTCCTCCTGCACAGCGTAATTTCGGGATGGTATTCCAATCGTACGCTTTGTTTCCGAATTTAACGGCCTATCAAAATATTGCGTATGGCTTGAAGAACAGAAAGCTGTCCAAACGGGAGATTGATGAAAAAGTGCGGGAAGCACTGGCAATGGTGGATTTAGAACATATCCGAGACAAGTATCCGTCTCAGCTTTCGGGAGGACAGCAGCAGCGCATTGCACTGGCGCGTGCCATTGCTTTGTCACCTGATTTTCTACTCTTGGATGAACCATTGTCGGCACTCGATGCAAAAGTACGCATGAAACTGCGGCGAGAAATTTGCGCCTTGCAAGACAGATTAGGAATTACAACGATTATGGTTACACATGATCAGGAAGAAGCATTAACAATGGCAGATCGGATTATGGTGATGAATCATGCAGAAATTGTGCAAGTCGGGACACCGGAGGACGTATATCAGTATCCAAACTCTCCGTTTGTGGCTGACTTTATCGGAGCCATTAATTTCTTATCTGCTTCCCAGTTGAGCGACGTTACATCAGGAAAGGAAGCGTTGATGGCCGTACGTCCTGAACATATTCGCATCATGGAAGTGGAAAGTGAAGTTGGCTTGCAGGCTGTGATTCGGGATGTCGAATTTCGTGGCCCGTTTTACCGGGTCATGCTGCAAATGATAGACGAGCGCAATACACTAACGGATCAGATGGTGATGCTTGATGTATCGGCGCATGTATCAGAGCGGATTCGCCTGGAAAAGGATAAAAGGTTATCACTTGAATTACCAATGGAGAGGCTGATCTCATTTGAAGAAAGCATGGTGGCAAAATGAGCGCGGGGAAGCGAGATTGCTGGATTCGCCGATGATTCGCCAGAAAACCGGAAAAGATGAATGGATTCAAAAAGCGCTGTTACTTGTAATGCTTGTTTCGCTCTTTGTCAGTATAGTCATACCCCTTGGTGTTTTGTTTCGCCAGGCATTATTCGATAAAACAGGAGCGTTTGTCGGGTTTGCCCATTTCATTTCGTATTTTTCCAATTCAACGCTGGCACAGTCTCTTGTGAATACGATATACGTTTCCACTGTTACGACAGTTGTATCCGTCATGCTAGCGTTCCTGTATGCTTATGCGCTCCATCGTACGGCGATGAGGGGGAAAGGATTTTTCAAATATGTGGCCTTGCTTCCGCTGTTTGCACCGACGATGATGTATGGCATTGGATTGACCTATTTGTTTGGCAATCAGGGAGTGGTAACAACAGGGCTGTTCGGGTACTTCTCTAAGGGTATTAATATTGATCTGTACGGTCCGGTTGGCATCATTCTGGCGGAAATTGTGTACACATTCCCGCAGGCGTTTCTGATCGTAAGCGTTTCGCTGGCGGTCGCGGATTATACGTTGTACGAGGCGGCGGATACGCTAGGTGTAGGCAAAATCCGCAAGTTTTTCACCATTACATTGCCTAGCATTAAATATGGGCTTGTTAGCTCCGCATTTGTTACATTTACACTGTGTTTTACCGATTTCGGTGCTCCGAAAATTGTTGGTGGACAATATAACGTGTTGGCAACGGACATTTATAAGTATGTGATTGGACAGCAAGATATGGGCATGGGTTCCACTGTGGGAATGCTCTTGTTGATTCCGGCCGTGCTCGCATTTATCGTAGATCGCTTGGTAGAACGAAAGCAAGGCTCATTTATTACGGCTAAGTCCATTCCTTACCGAGTGGACAAAAAGCCGCTGCGTGATCGTCTTTGTTTTGTGTATTGCTCATTTGTAGCAGGCGCCATTCTTGTTCTGCTTGGCGCGGTAGCGCTGGCGGCGTTCGTGAAAGTATGGCCGTATGATGTAACGTTTACGCTGGCACACTTTGATTTTACAACGGTCGCTGGCGGCGATGGAATGACTTCTTATTGGAATAGCGTGCTGGTAGCTGCGTTAAGTGCAGTTGTCGGAACCGTGATCACGTTTGTAAATGCGTACTTGATTGAAAAAACTAGATTTATGCCGATGCTGCGTCAATTTGGTTATTTTATCTCGATTTTGCCAATGGCGGTTCCAGGGTTGGTGATTGGTCTCGCCTACATCTTTTTCTTTAACCAGCCAGGCAATCCGCTGAATTGGATGTATGGAACGATATATATCATCATATTGGCGAACATTACGCATTTTTATTCGGTGGCATTCATTACGGCAACAAGTGCGTTGAAAAAGCTGGACAAGGAATTTGAACTTGTTTCTGAGTCTATGAGGGTGCCGTTTTATAAAACGTTTTTCCGGGTTACCGTACCGTTGACATTGCCAGCGATTCTTGAAATAGCTGTCTATTATTTTGTGAATTCGATGGTTACGATTTCGGCTGTAGTCTTCCTTTATTCAGCGGATTTCAAACTGGCATCGGTGGCGATTGTCAATATGGATGACGCCGGCGATATTGCCCCGGCAGCAGCGATGTCAATCCTGATTGTGCTAACAAATATTATTGTGCGAACCATATATGAAGGGCTGACGTTCAAATTGCGTCAGCGTACGCAAGCATGGCAAAAACGATAAATGATAGAGGAGGAGAAGACAATGATACAGGCTGTGATTTTCGACTGGGCAGGAACAATGATTGATTACGGATGCTTCGCCCCGCTGGCGGCATTTATGGAAGCTTTCAAACACAAAGGTGTGGAGATTACCGTGGAAGAAGCGCGGGAGCCGATGGGGCTTTTGAAGCGTGAGCATATTGCGGCGATTTGTGCTATGGAGCGTGTTGCCGGTGCATGGGAGGAAAAGCATGGCAAACGCCCGGATCATGCAGATATTGATGAGTTATATGCCGATTTTGAAGCCAGATTGTTTTCCGTGCTTGCGAATCATGCGAAACCGGTTCCGGGAGCCGTCCAGTTGGTCAATCGTTTGCGTGAACAAGGGATGAAAATCGGCTCTACGACAGGATACACGACAGATATGATGCATGTTATCGTACCGAAAGCGAAGAAGCACGGGTATGAGCCGGATACGCTTGTGACACCGGATGAAGTGCCGGCAGGCCGTCCGTTCCCCTGGATGTGCTATACGAACGCGATGCGCTTAGGTGTATATCCAATGTGGCGGATTGTAAAGGTAGGCGATACGCTGAGCGACATTCAGGAAGGAAGAAACGCTGGAGCATGGACGGTAGGTGTAATTAAAGGAAGCAGCGAGCTTGGTATGACAGAGGAGGAAGTACATGCATGTGATACAGATGTACTCAGCAGAAAAATGACGGATGTCCGTGATAGATTCCTCCACGCCGGGGCCCATTTTGTCATTGAAACGATCGGTGAACTGGAAGAAGTGATTGCCGAGATAAATGAGCGCATGCGGCAAGGCGAACGCCCGTAATCAGAGAAAGAAAGGAAGAAGAAAATGTCCAAAGTGATGCTCCATCAATTGCCAGACAATTCTTATTTGTTATTAACGCCTGGACCGCTTTCAACAACGAAGCGGGTCAAAGCAGCAATGTTGCGTGATTGGTGCACATGGGATGACGATTACAATGAACTCGTACAAGCCATTCGCCGGAAGCTGGTGCAATTGGCTGGTTCGAATATGGAAGACTATACGGCTGTGCTCATGCAGGGAAGCGGAACGTTTTGCGTTGAGTCCGTTATTGGCACAGCGATTCCGGAAAACGGCAAGCTGCTTGTGCTGACCAACGGTGCGTACGGCCAGCGGATTGCACAGATGGCCCGCATGCTGCGCATTGAAACGATGGTTCTCGATGCAGGAGAAGTTGCGCCGGTAGATGTCGCGCGCCTGGAAGAAGAACTAAAGCACGATCCGGATATTACGCATATTGCAGTGGTACATACGGAGACGACCACTGGGATGCTGAATCCGATCGCGGATGTTGGGAAGGTAGCTAAAGCGTATGGCAAATGCTTTATTGTCGATGCGATGAGCAGCTTCGGCGGCATTGCGCTCGACGTAGCGGCACTGGATATCGACTTTTTAATCAGCAGTGCGAACAAGTGCATTCAAGGTGTTCCGGGCTTCGGATTTATTCTGGCAAAAAAAGAAGTGCTTGCTGGGTGTAAAGGACAGGCCCGCTCATTATCGCTTGATTTATATGACCAGTGGAACACAATGGAGAAGCAAAACGGAAAATGGCGTTTTACTTCTCCGACGCATGTTGTACATGCTTTTTACGTTGCATTGCAAGAATTGGAGGAAGAAGGCGGTATTGCGGTACGGGAAGCGCGCTACCGGCAGAATCAGCGCACGTTGATAGAAGGGATGAAGTGCCTTGGATTTATGCCGTTGTTGGATGAGCAGCATCAATCGCCGATCATTACATCCTTCTATTATCCAGAAAGCTCATTATTTACGTTTAAAGAGTTTTATGCCCGGTTGAAGAGGGAAGGATTTGTGATTTATCCAGGAAAAATTACGACGATGGATACGTTCCGCATCGGAAATATTGGAGAAGTGTACCCGGATGATATGAAACGACTGGTAGAGGCTATCGAGAAAAACATATTTTGGTAAAAAGATGAGATGATATATAGTAAAGGAGAATGAACATGAAAGTATTTTGCTTAGGTGGGGCAGGACGAATTTGTCGGGAAGCGATTCTGGATTTGGTGCAGCATTCTTCGTTTGAAAAAATTACAGTGGCCGATTTTAACGAAGAGGAAGGTCACAAAGTGGTAAAGTGGCTGAACGACCCACGTGTCGATTTCCAAAAAGTTGATGTGCGGAACCGCGAGGCGACGGTACAGCAAATGAAAGGATACGATGTCGTAATGGATGGTACGACCATTACACTGAATGGGTTGTCTACGGCATGCATTGCGGAAGCGGGGTGCCACGGTATTAACTTGAACGGATTCGGTGAAGAGAGTGCGTCTGATAAAGTGTTCAAAAAGAATGGAAAAACATGCGTACCGGGCTTCGGGATGACACCAGGCGTAACGCAAATGATGGCGATGCATGCTGCTAACCAATTAGATGAAGTGGAAAGCATTCGTGTAAGCCATGGCGCGTTTCGTCCGATTGCTTTTTCGCGTTCGATTGCGGAGACGACCACCTATGAATATGATCCGAATTTGCCAGACCGTGTTATATATGAGAATGGCGAATTTGTACAAGTTCCGCCGTTTGCAAGACCCCGTGAAATTCGCCTGCCGGAGCCATATGGCACAACGGTGCAGTATATCATTCCGCATGCGGAAACAAAGACCCTAGCGAAAGCGTTGGCGCATAAAGGTATAAAATTGATCGAAGTGCGCGGCACATGGCCGAAGAAAAACATGCAATTAGTTCGCGCGCTGTACGAATGGGGCTTTTTGCGCAATGAAAAAATTAATGTTAAAGGCGTAGAAGTTGGCATTCTTGATTGCATTAGCGAATATTTGTTCAATTCCAAAGAAGGAACGGAAACCGAGCTGTACGGATATTCACTGCATGTGGAAGTCGTAGGCATGAAGGATGGAAAACGGATGTGCCATACGTTGTATCATACGCACCCGGCTTCAGATGGTTCGGTAGAAGGATGGGAAAAACTGCGTGCGTATACACGTAACGTCGGTATCCCGATGGCCATTGCAACGGAAATGCTGGCAAAAGGGATGGTAAAGGCGACAGGTGTCATTACACCGGAAGAAGCGTTTGATCCGGCTGCTATTTTCAAAGAGTTGGAGAAGCGTCAAATTTTTGTTCATGAGGAAATTACGGAGATTGGTGCGGAAACGCAGGCGATAGTAGAGTCTATGTCACGCTAATCAAAAAGGATTAAGCAATAAAACAGGGGGCTTTGGTGACGTGTCACTCATTGGAGAAGAAAGAAAACAGTTTATTTTGCATCTATTGCATGAATCCGGAAAAGTAAGAACGACGGAGCTCGTAGAGAAGCTGGAAGTGTCGTCTGAAACGATCCGGCGTTACCTGGAAGAGCTTGAAAATGAAAAGAAACTGAAACGGGTATATGGTGGGGCTGTAAAAGTAAACTACGGCAAAGAAGAGCCTTCTATCTACACGCGCGAGATTCTTTATGCGGAAGAGAAGAAGCGGATAGGAAGAGCTGCTGCCAGCTTGATTCAGGATAATGAAATTATCGCAATTGATGACGGCACGACGACGATTCAACTTGTGCATTATCTTACGGGAAAAGAGAACCTTACGGTGATTACCGCGTCTGTACCTGTTTTATCGCTTCTGTTGCAGTATGAAAATCAAGGGTTGTTTTCCGGGGAAATTTTTTTTATTGGTGGCAAGGTAAATCCGCGCTATTCCCGTACATCCGGTTCGTTAGCGGAAAAAATGATGGAAAACTTTTATGTAGATAAAGCGTTTATTGCGATTGATGGAATTTCTCCGGAAAGAGGCATCACAAGTTATGATGTTGAGCGAGCGATGCTGTCCCGAAAGTTTATGGAACAAGCTACACAAACCATTGTCATGTTTGATGGCTCAAAAATTGGTGTAAGCAATTTTTATAAGCTGGCTGATCTTGAAGATACGGATGTTCTGATTAGCAATGTTTCCATACCCGTTGAGTGGGAAAAGGCAGTCAGAGCTACAGGAGCGGAATGGCTGGTTGCTGATTAGAAAAGGATCCCGAGATTGTTGTTTGCGTCAAAGGTGGGAGCGCAAAAATGGTGGCGGAACTGCTAGCACTACTATGGTGAAAAAATAGCGATATTGAACGATTTATTTGTTATTTCGAATGCGATTGGTCAGTCACTATATGAAAAGGGGGGGGATAACTACAAAGAAATGGGGAGGCAGAGAGAAAGGGTAGGGAATGGTGCCAAGCTCTCCAGCCTCCCCCGCTTCTTCATCTTTACAGTTTTTCTACGTCAATCATAGCCAATCATAATGTCTGTATCCATATCTATACTTTTTAGTTCGATGATACGCAATCCATTGGCATGTTACTTTCTTAATGGATGAGACGCACGATCCGCTTCTTCTTCCATGACCATCGATAGTAGGAATATTGTAAAGCGAGACTGATGATGAATGCAGCTGGATATCCAACCCATATTCCTTTAATGCCAAGGCTGCTAAAGTGTGAAAGCAGGTAAGCAACAGGCACTTCAACACACCAGATCGATATTATGCTGAACACAGTTGGCCACAGTACAGTTCCACTCGCACGCATTGTAGCGGCAATGACCAGTGCATGGCCAAAAATCAAATAACTCCACAGAGTGATCATTAGCAAACTATGTGCGATATCAAGCGTATGCTTGCTTGTTAAGAACCATGACAAAATATCCTGCGAGAACACATAGACAAGTATGATTAAAATCCCACCGATTACATAATTAAGCAGCACACCTGCCCGAATCACTTTCTTTAGTCGATCGAACTGATTCCCTCCTATAGACTGTGCGGCAAATATGGAGACGGCAATGCTTAGACTTATTGCTGGCATTGATACGTAACTGACCACTTGATTTACTGCACCATACGCTGCGGTAGCATCGGAACCAAAACGATTCACGAATGTGATGACGGCAACTTCAGCCAGGGATACGAGTATCATATTGATGCTGGATGGAATGCCAAGACGCAGTAGCAACTTGAGCAATCCTACATCCATCCGTAGGTGCTTCCGAACGGATGCATCGAATCGAAGTGGATGCTTTATTTTGTCTAGGTAGATAAGCATGATGACAAATGTTAGAACCGTTGATATTATGGACGCGTACGCTGCCCCGTATATACCGAGTTTTGGCAGACCCAGCCAACCAAAAATCAGAAGGGGTAACAATCCTACATCGAGTACCGTGCTAATAATAAGAAAGTAAAACGGTGTCTTGGAGTCACCTATACCACGTATAAAAGTGGTATAGGCAATATATAAAAACATAACCGGCATAAACCAAAATAAAATTCGCGCATAATGGACACTTACGGCAATGATATTTTCTGGTGTGCCTATTAGTTGCAGGATATCCCAAGTGAATAGACCCCCAACCACCGCTAACACCACTCCAAGAATGAAAGTAAAGGTGAGTGTGGTACCAACGATTGCTTTAACACGCTCTTCATTACGTGCACCATATGCCTGACCGATCAAGATGGAACTGCCTGAACCTATTCCGATAGTGAATGAAATAAGTAGAAAAAATAATGGAAAAAAGGCAGAAATAGCAGCCAGGGCATCTACGCCAAGCCAACGACCGACAACAACACTGCCAGCTAATTGACCAATCGATTGCAGAGCATTGCTAATAATCAGAGGGATAAGAAACATGAACATAGAGTACCACACTGGGTGGTTGCTCGTTTCCTTACTCTGTGAACTCGTATCTTCTTTGTTTATATTTTGGGGTGGTTTCAACTTTTATTTCTCCTTTTTGTTAGGATTTCTTTTGATTATATCCACGTTCACCATAAGGTTGTAGTGTATCCAGCCATTTTTGTTTCAGTTTTTTTAACGCATCTTTTGCGTCAAAATATCCGTTCTCTTTCACTTTTAAGGTCTCCAATACTTCAAAGACGAAGGCTTCTTCTCCGAATCGATTCCAATCCTCTTGAAGCGATTTGTTTACGTGACCACCCAGGTTCAACGCAAACTTCTTTCCATTTATTGTCTTCAAATTCATAGTACTATCTATAAAAATCTTCTGATTTTTAGTATTCTTAATCTGATAAACTCCAGCCTGGGGTTTCCATTCTTTGTATAGTCGTTTCAATTCTTTTTTACGCTCCATGTGTTCCTCTTCCTTTCTTTTAGAATCACTTTTTAACCAATACTGGCTTCCATCTGACTTTCTATCTAAAAATCCGTAATCAATTAAGTACCTTCTTACCATTACATAATCATGATAAACTTCCTTTAAAATCTGATTGATTTCTTTTTCATTATAGGTTCGTTCACTATCAAAGCGCTTTGCGATTTCATAAAGGACAACCAGCTTATTTTTTTCTTTTTTAGGAAAAGTATCCAATGGTCCATCCGTGCCTTCAGGAAAATACTTTTTCAAAATCTTCTCTCTTTCTTGCTCGGTAACATTGTAACGTTCATCCAAAATCTCGAATGTTTTATGAAGGCTCATAAAAGCCGGCGCATGTTTGTCCTTTTCTTTTAACAGTTCCATTATGGCTAAAAACACTTTGGATTGACGTTCCTTCTCTTTTAGTACAAAGCGGTAATTTCGAATCGTGGAAGCACTTCCGATATTCATTTCTTTTTGGACTTCGGCATCGCTTTTTCCCTGATAAAGTAGCCGAAGAAGAAGGTTCTGACGGTCTGTTAAACCTGTGAGTTTCTTGTCCAGCTGGATCAGGTAATCGAACACTGATTGATGGTTTTTCTCAATATGGAGCCGTATGTACCTTTCAGCTTCATATAGAGTGCCTTCATCAGGGTAAATAATGCCTTTTTCAAACTTTGCACCACAGAGAAGACATATATAATGCTCATTTTCTAGAATATACCCACATTTAAGTTCCTCCAACGATGCATTCCAAAATCGTTCTGAATTATTCATAAGCAAACAAACTCCTTTTTAGTTTGTAATATAATAGACATTATAAAATTTAGTCTATAAAATATCAACTATTTATACATTCTGTCCATTCTTTTATTTTCGTAAAAACGATGCAGCATGAAGAATAAAAATAGCCATGCTTATTGCGGAAATAAGAAGAAGCCAATCTTGACTGCTTTCAAGATTGGCTTCTTCGCATTTACACATGTCTTAATATTTTAGCATTTGAATGATTTATGCCGTGTAAGGGTGGCATAGCATAATATAGCGCTGGCTTCAGCGACGGCGATTACAATGCCCATTGGTACAGCCGTGTAGCTTCCGCCAAGGCCGACGAGAGGGGCCACCATTCCTCCAAAGATAAATGATAGCAATCCAAGCAATGCAGATGCGCTGCCTGCCGATTGTCCTTGATTTTGCATTGCCAGAGAAAAACCGGTAGTCGTTACGATTCCGACGCTTGACACAACGACGAACAATGGTAGTAGGACAGCAGAAAGCCGGGCTCCGATAAGAATCATGACAAGGAGCATAATGCCACCCAGAAAAGCAAGACCAAGCCCGCTGATGAACAGCTTTGTTTCACCCACCCGATCCACTAATCTGCCAGTGATTTGAGTAGCGATAATAATACCAAGTCCGTTAATAGCAAAGAACATGCTGAACATCTGAGGTGAAACACCGTATATATTCTGAAGGACGAACGGCGAACCGGATATGTATGCAAACATAGCGGCTACGACCAGCCCTTGGGCCAGCGCATATCCCATAAAGACACGATCGCTAACGAGCCCTCGAAATGTAGATAGCGTGTTCTTGATACCACCCGCTGAGCGATTTTGAGAGGACAGTGTTTCCGGTAAACCGAAAAGAACAGCAAGAAACATAAGTATACCAATGATTCCAAGTACGATGAATACTCCCGGCCAGGCTGTCACCCGCAATAGTTGCCCGCCTGCGATAGGAGCAACGATTGGAGCAACCCCGTTGACTAGCATTAAAAGAGAATAAAATTTTGTCAATTCTGAACCGGAGTATAAGTCCCGTACGATAGCACGCGAAATGACAATCCCGGCAGCTCCTGCTAATCCCTGAACAAACCGCAACAAGATCAATGCCAAAATAGAAGGCGCAAAAGCGCATAACAGTGATGTGACGGCGTAAATAATGAGACTAGCAAGAAGAGGCAGACGGCGTCCTCGTACATCACTAAACGGTCCGGCAAGTAATTGTCCAAGCGCAAGCCCGAGTAAGCAAAATGTTAAGCTGAACTGGGCCAGTGATGTACTCGTATGCAAATCTCTGGCCAGTATAGGGAGAGAAGGTAGATACATATCTAGAGACAGTGGTCCGAAAGCAGACAGCGAACCTAACACAACAGCCATCCATAGTCGACGTGATCGTGTGGCTATTTGTGAAGTAGCATCCAAACTATTCGTAACATTACTCATAAGTAAGCTCCAACTCTTTCATAAGATTTAAAGAATATAAAACTACATTTATTGTAACAAAAAAAAGAGTGGAAAGCTCAATTTTAATTGTTCTTTTTTACCTGTTTTAAGGTTAAGAAGAACAAGATTTAGCCACCCTATATACAGGTATACAGGCCATCGCATAGAATCGTTGTTTTGCATGTACATACATGAAAGGGGGGAGACTATTGATATTTTTTAAACCAGAATTTCGGAATCAGCAGGGAGAGATCGTAAATGTAGTGAATGCAAAAGGCAGGGCGATTGGTTATATTGCTTATCTATATAAAGAGGACAAGGAGCTTTACATTATGGGACAGTTGAATGAGGAAGGGGAGAAACAGAATTTTATTGACATGACAGCCAGCTTTATTGATGGCCTAAAAAAGGCGATTCTTGGAGATGGCGAGAAAGAACCGAATATATACATTCATTTGGGCGGCCAGTTGCTTCAACTGGACAATGAGGATAACGGTGAAGAGAAATAAAAGAAGAACCTGTATAGGTTGTTACGCATAGGATGGTTTGCAGAAGACACCCGCCCATAAGGAGGAACTCGTAGCTGTGAACCATCCAGACAGCGTTTATCATCCACGGCTTGTTGATCCGTCGGGAGAAAGAGCAGGAAAGCCGAAAGATGTTGGTTTGACCATGTTAATTGATAAAGGAGTTGGCTTGGCTTCATTTGAAGAATTTTTACAGCTTGCCGGTCAATATGTTGATTATATTAAACTCGGGTTCGGCACTGTAGCCCTGTATCCGTCCGAAATTTTGCAAAAGAAGCTTTTGTTAGCCAAAAAAGCCGGCGTTTTCCTATATCCAGGGGGGACAATGTTCGAAGTCGCATACCATCAAGGTGTGCTCAAAGAACATTTGGATTATATGGAACAGATGGGGTTTAGTCATTTGGAAATTTCTGATGGAACCATTGAGTTGCCTGCCAGTGAGCGGCGTACTGTGATACGAAAAATAGTAGCAAGAGGATTCACTGTTATTACGGAATGCGGCAAGAAAGCAAGCGGCAGCCATCTTAGCGTAGAAGACCTGCAACAAACCCTTTATTCTGATCTGGAGTGCGGGGCTTCGTACGTTATTGTTGAGGGCAGGGAATCAGGAAAAAATGTAGGCATATACGATAAAGAAGGAAAGCTTGATACAGAGTTTTTGAGCGCTGTTGAAAAAAAGATTCCGGTTGATGTAAGAAAACACCTTATATGGGAAGCGCCGCAGAAAAACCAGCAGATAGGACTGATTCATTTTTGGGGACGAAATGTAAATATGGGAAACATCCAGTTCGAGGATGCTTACAACCTTGAATGCCTGCGTCGTGGCCTAAGGTTTGACACGTTTATTTTAGGGCATACGAGTTCCGGTTTGCAGGCAACCTATCTTGCGGATGATAAGCAAATTGGCTTGAACACTCCCACCATTTAACATCTTATGATGAATGCTTTGTGCCGTTTCTTTCGTTTTTCACCTCCTTCGCTTCGATTACGTATCTTTTTCAAAATCTAAAGAGAACAGGCGGACAATGAACATATTCAGAAGACACGTCTTGTCCTGAGCCGATTTGTCCTCTCCTTACGCGACAGGCGTTGAGGGAGGAGGCTTCTGGGCAATTTGGATAAAGTGGATTGGTATCAAAAATAATCGTAAAGGAAAGGGTAAATAAAGAGCCGAAATTAAAGAAGCAAAAAATTGGAGGAAGTCGAATGGAGGCAAAACAAGGGACATCAGCCATGATTGCGATTGCCTTTATCCCTTTAGTAATGGTATTGGGGAACTCGATGTTAGTACCCGTTCTTCCCACGATGAAGGCAAAACTGGGTTTATCCCAGTTTCAGACAAGTCTCATGATTACGCTGTTCTCCCTTGCGGCAGGTATCATTATTCCTGTGGTCGGTTATTTGTCTGATCGCTTTAGCCGTAAGTGGGTGATTGTTCCCTCATTAATCTTGTATGGAATCGGAGGAATTATGTCGGGACTGGCCGCTTGGCTGATGGAAAATTCCTATACGATGATTCTGATCGGGCGGATCGTTCAGGGAATCGGAGCAGCAGGAACAGCGTATGTCGCTATGGCGCTTATCGGCGACTTGTATTCGGGAGCTCAGGAAAGCAAAGCGCTGGGGATTATTGAATCATCTAACGGATTAGGGAAAATTTTATCGCCAATTATTGGCTCGCTGATTGCTCTCGTTACGTGGTATGCCGTATTTTTTACGTTTCCCGTCCTCTGCTTTGCTGTGGCTGCCTATGTATGGTTTGGAGTGAAGGAAAAGAAAAAGATGGAAGAAAAGTCTTTTTTTCAATATCTTAAAGCATTAAAGCAAATTTTTAAAAATAAAGGAAGATGGCTTATTCCCGCTTTTTTTGTTGGTTCTGCTGGGCTATTTATTCTTTTCGGCGTTTTATTTTATCTGTCCGATGTATTGGAAGAAACCTTTAAAATCGATGGGGTTCTTAAAGGAAGTATTCTTGCGATTCCGTTGTTCGGAATGGTTGTTACCGCATACATTACGGGAGCAAAAATTAAGCAGAATAAGCCGCTTATTCGAAAAGTAATGGTAGCCGGGCTTGTGATTTTAACCGGTTCTATGTTTGGTGTCGCTTTTTTTAAACAGATTTATCTTATGATTGGATTGCTGACGTTAGGAAGCATCGGAACGGGTCTTTTGTTGCCTTGTTTAAATACGCTGATCACAGGAGCTGTGGAAAAGGCGGAAAGAGGCATGATTACATCCTTATACGGGAGCGTTCGTTTTCTTGGTGTCGCGTTTGGCCCTCCTCTTTTCAGTTGGTTAATGAAAATTTCGCATAAGACAGTTTTTTTGAGCATGACGGGAGTAAGCCTTGCAACGTTGATGCTGTCTCTTTTTTTCATTAAACCCGGCATAAAAAACAAGGGGGATACAACGGAAGAGCATGGCCCAACCACCCTTTTCAGAAAAAGAGAAAAAGCGCCTACGTAATGGTCTAGAAAAATTTTGAAACAAAATAAATAAATTTCAATAAGAGGGCGGTAATCGCGGCCGCCATCAACGGGCCAACCGGAATACCGCGCAGAAAGACAATGCCGATAATGGAGCCGACGACAAGACCGACGATTAGGTGCGGTTGAGCTCGGAGCATATCCAATCCTTTTCCATTCAAATAAGTGGCGAGCGCCCCTCCTGTCAGCGCGATAACCCCCATAAGCGTAGTAAAGAGCGGGAGAAGATCCTTGGCGGTGATTCGTTCGCTGGCAAACGGCACTAAAACGGATATGGTTAAAAAGAGGAGACCCAGTTCCATTCCACGCCGTTCTACCGCCGGAAAAAAGCGCTCCAGAGAGGTAAGCTTGAGCATTAACAGCATGCTTGCCGCCGTAGCGATGATCGGCGAGCGACCGATTAGGCCGACAATAATCAGAATAACAAGTGCTGCTTCGCCTGAAGATACGTGCATCCGCATCCAACCCCTGTCCTTTTCTTCACTTCTATGAAGAAACGGAGGAAAGTATTCTTTTTTCTCGGACAATAGGGACAATTTTTAAAAGATCGATTTGGCCACAGTATAGAATGTCCTCTGTGTATTGATGCTGAACCAAACGCCTGCCTGTGGTAGTGGTAAGGAGGCGCTCGGGAAGCTGGGGAGCCATTTGAAGGTAACAGGCTTCCAGTGCCTCGGATACATCACAGGTATGGATGGCAGCGGCACGCTTTTTGGCCAAATGAACCATCAATCCCGCGGCAAGGCCGTCCTCCAAAGCAAATTCTCCACGAGTACCCGCGCAGTACAGCGTAATATTACAATTTTTATTCAGCGCTTCTTCGATGCATGCGAGGGCATTAAGAAAACATCCAATTAATACATGTTTTGCTTTTTTTGTCTTTTGAATAGCTCTTGTGCCATTTGTCGTTGTTAGAACGAGGTGCTTTCCTGTATGCTTGCCTGCACGCACGGCAGCAGGAGAGTTATTGTAATCAAAATCGGCGATCTTTTTACAATGCCGTTCTCCGGCCAAAACAGTATCAGAAGAGCGTAAAGCATACGCCTGCTCGCTTGTTTCAACCGGAATCACAGAGGCAAAGCCGCAGTTGAAGGCAGTTACAATCGTACTTGACGCCCTGAGCACATCAATCACAATTACCGTTCGTCCGGCCATTTGCTCGGGGCGAATGGCCGCAACGGTTTGTACGGTTTGAATCTCCATTCTGTTTCCTCCCTCTCATATGTATGGCCAAGTGATTCGGGAGCGAAATGCTCGGAATTCATGCGTACTGTAAGCAAGAATGAAGAGAAACGCCAGTGAATCAGCAAACGGGATGTATGAAAAATCATGATGGGGGAAAGCGTAAATAAAAGAAATCGTAAAAGGAGAGAAATTGGTTTTATGAATAATAAACAATCCATTCTGACTCAGGCGCTTGAAACATTAGAGAACACATTTCTTCCATCTGCCGCCGAGCTTTCCAGTAGAATAAGAAATATAAAAGAAAAAGTAGTGGGGATGTCAGATGAACAGTTCGAAAGCAATATGAGTATGGCGACCACTTCACCAGCAGGAGAACATCCTTATCCTGATCAGAGTGTTCGGTTCTTATTAAACGAAGTTTTTCCCGAGATAGAAAAAAACGTTCAAAATACGCAGAATTATGAAGTCATATCGGCTGTTAACGAAATTAGAGGGATTCTGGGCACGGATGATAATTTACACACCCCAACATAAAAGGTGCGTTTATCTCCCGTTTCTTTAAGTCTTTTGAACCGGCAAAGAGTGAGGATATGATAGTCATACTATATAGCTTATTTCGCAAAAAGATAAATATGCGAATAGAAACGAATACAAAGTAGGCAAACATCTCAGAGTCACGTGGTGAATATACTAAAGTTATCCACTTACTCTAAGAGGTGATTGTAGATGGGAAAGGTGCGAAATATTTACGCTGCGGGAAATACTGCTCGAGGTTATTATCATTTTTATGAATCCGTCCTCCAGAACCTTGAGCGTCTCTTCATTCTTCAAGGAGGGCCGGGAACAGGTAAATCGTCTTTGATAAAAGCCATAGGTGAAGAAATGATGGAACGGGGCTATGAGATTGAGTGGATCCATTGCCCCTCTGACAATCATTCCGTTGATGGCGTCATCATTGCAGGATTGAAAGTAGGTATCGTAGATGGAACGGCTCCCCGGGTCATTAAGTCGAACGCTCCGGGGGCGGTTGAAGAGTACGTTGATATAGGAACAGCGTGGGATGTCAGTTATTTGCGTGCGCATAAGGTGAATATTATGCAGTTGAATGATGCGGTAGGGCGCGCCTTTCAGAAAGCGTATGATGCTTTTGCTCAAGCTTTGCGCATACATGACGAGTGGGAGCGGTTTTATATTGAAAACATGAATGTTGTTGAGGCGAATAAGGTTACGGATGAGGTGATTGAACGTATTATCGGAGAGCAGGTACTCCCGAAGGCGGCAACGGTGCGCCGAATGTTTTTAGGGGCAGCTACACCGGAAGGGCCGGTCGATCATATTCAAAATCTTACCGAAGACATAGCGAAGAGATATTTCATTAAGGGTCGTCCGGGTTCAGGCAAATCGACAATGCTGAAAAAACTGGCGGCTGTAGCGGAACAGCGCGGATATAATGTGGAAATATACCATTGCGGCTTAGATCCGCACAGCCTTGATATGGTGATCATCCCTGAAAAAAGCATTGCCATTTTTGATAGTACCGCACCTCACGAACATTTCCCGACTAGAGACAGTGATGAGATCATTGACATGTATACTCGGCTTATCGCTCCGGGAACGGATGAAAAGTATGCTGCTGAATTGCAAGAAATCAAAGCAAAATATTCTGCTGTTATGAAAGAAGGCACCGCTTATCTTGCGGAAGCGAAAGCGATTCATGATGAACGTAAAAACATTTATGCAGAAGCGACGGATTTCGGAAAGGTGAAGGTGATACAAAGCAACATCTTGTCTAAGATAGATAGCCTGATTATTTCTGTGGAAAATCAATAAGAGTGAGAAAAGTACTAAGTTGAAAGCGTCGGCTGTTTATTATATAGCCGGCGCTATATGGATGAAACTTGTTTGTTTACCGCCTCTTTCACAACACGCGAGAAGTCTTCTTCCTCCACATGCCACATTCGGTTGTTGTGTGACACACGTGAAAAGCAATATAACACGTTGAACATTTGGCGAGATGTTTGTATACTGAAATGGAACGAGTAGTAGGTGCGTTTTTTAATATCATATCATCAGATGACTCGATCATCAGAAAGGATGATGAATTTATGAAAATTTCGTTTTTTGTTACATGTCTCGCTGATGTATTTTATCCGGGTGTGGCAAAGGATGCGGTAGAAGTGTTGGAGCGACTTGGCTGCGAAGTGGAGTTTCCGCAGGCGCAAACATGTTGCGGACAGCCTGCGTACAATAGCGGATACCATAAAGAAACGAAAAACATTGCGAGGCACATGATCGAAACGTTTGCCGGTGCCGAATATGTGGTGACACCGTCCGGTTCATGCGCCGCAATGCTTCACGATTACGTCAAATTGTTTGAAGATGAGCCGGAATGGCTGGAGAAAGCGCGGGTATTGGCGGCAAAAACGTATGAGTTTACCCAATTTATCGTCGAAGTGTTACGCGTGGAGGATGTGGGCGCCGCCTTTCGGGCAAACGCCACTTATCACCGTTCCTGCCATATGACTCGTCTGTTGGGTGTAAAGGAAGCGCCGATGAAGCTTCTGGAGCATGTGGAAGGTCTTCGTGTTACTCCGTTGCCGAACGCTCATGACTGCTGTGGGTTCGGTGGTACGTTCTCCGTTAAGATGGTGCCAATATCCGAACAAATGGTGGATGAAAAAATACGACATATCGAGGAAACGGATGCGGAGGTACTGATCGGAGCCGATTGCGGATGCCTGATGAATATAGGCGGCCGAATCAACCGCAAAGGAAAGCCGATTAAAGTGATGCACATTGCTCAGGTGTTAAACCATTCAAAACGTGAAGGGGGCGGAAGCTATGCCGATGAAAATCGGGAATGACAAATTTTTTAGCCGGGTTGCTCAGGGGATTGAAAACGGATTCATGCGTGGTGCGGTCAGTTCCGCGCAGGAACGGCTGCGCGGCCGGAGGTTAACGGCGGCCGAAGAATTGGGAGATTGGGAAGAGTGGCGAAAGCTTGGTGAAGATATTCGCCGCCATACGCTGGAGAATCTGGATTATTATTTGTACCAGCTCAGCGAAAACGTCGAGAAGGCTGGTGGCCACGTGTTTTTCGCCCAGACAGCTGAAGAAGCGAACGAATACATTACTGATGTGGTCAAAAAGCGCAACGGCAAAAAAGTTGTCAAAGCAAAATCGATGGTGACGGAAGAAATCAGTATGAATGCTGCATTGGAGGCGATCGGTTGCGAGGTGATCGAGACTGATCTAGCGGAATACATTTTGCAGTTGGACGACCATGATGCTCCGTCTCATATCGTCGTTCCGTCCCTTCATAAAAACAAAGAACAAATCCGGGATGTTTTTGCGAAAAAGCGGGGCTACGATCGGACGGAGAAACCGGAGGAGCTTGCCTGGTTTGCGCGCGAACAGTTGCGCAAAGAGTTTTTGACAGCAGATATTGGGATTACCGGATGTAATTTCGCGGTGGCGGAGTCAGGTTCGATTACGCTTGTGACGAATGAAGGCAATGCCCGGCTTGTGACAGCGCTACCGAAGACGCAAATTACCGTAATGGGCATGGAACGTATCGTACCGACATGGGAAGAGCTTGACATTCTCGTATCGCTTCTGTGCCGTAGCGCTGTCGGACAGAAATTAACGAGCTATGTGACGGGATTAACTGGCCCACGAAGCGAAAAAGCGGTGGACGGTCCGGAGGAATTTCATTTGGTCATTATTGATAATGGCCGTTCTAACATTTTGGGCACGGAGTTTCAGAGCGTGTTGCATTGTATCCGCTGCGCTGCCTGCATTAACGTTTGTCCCGTATACCGGCATATCGGTGGTCATTCGTACGGTTCGATCTACCCAGGCCCGATCGGTGCCGTGCTTTCCCCTTTGCTGGGTGGATACGATGATTACAAGGAACTTCCGTATGCGTCCAGTTTGTGCGTGGCTTGTACGGAAGCATGTCCGGTGCGGATTCCACTTCATGAACTGTTGATTAAACACCGTCGCAAAATTGTAGAGGACGAGGGGCGTTCATCGTTTGGAGAAAAGTTGGCCATGAAAGGATTCGGGCTGGCGGCGCGCTCGCCAAAGTTGTTTGCAATGGGCGAAAAAGCGGCGCCGTTCGTCTTGGGGCCGTTCATGAACGGTGATACTATCAAAGAAGGCCCGAAACCGGTCAAACCATGGACGGATATCCGGGATTTCCCGGCACCGGCGCGCGAATCGTTCAGAGAGTGGTTTGAAAAACGGCAGAAAGAAGGGAAAAAGTTATGACCATCCGAAACCGTGAAGCGTTTTTGAATCAGATTGCGGTAAGACTCGGACGTGAACGACGGACGGACGGCGTCGTGCGGCCCGACTGGACGCATGGTCCGCAGTTGCGCAAATATAAGGATCGTTCCATGGAAGAACTTGTTGATGTACTTAAAGAGCAGTGTCTTCGGATCCACACGGATCTGAAGCTGGCGACAAGCGCCACGCTTCCGCGTGTGATGGAAGAAACGATTGCGTTTTACAGGGCGAAATCCATCATCAGATGGGAAGATCAACGGTTTGCAGAGTACGGACTCGATGTATGTTTCGATCGCCAGAAAGCAGACAAAAACCTTGATGTGTATGTATGGAATCCGGAACGAGGAGAGGAAAATATACGCGCCGCGGAAAAAGCGGATATCGGAATTACGTTTAGTGATATGACACTGGCCGAGTCGGGAACGGTCGTACTATTTGACAGCGGGGAGAAAGGGCGGGTCGTAAGCCTTTTGCCCAAGTATTATATCGCGGTTATTCCGAAGAGTACGATTGTGCCGCGCATGACGCAGGCGACCCGGCGCATCCATGAGATGGCGCAAGAAAAAGGCACGTTCCCTTCATGCATCAATTTCATTTCCGGTCCGAGCAACAGTGCGGATATTGAGATGAATTTGATTGTCGGCGTACACGGACCGATAAAAGCCACATATATCGTGGTAGAAAACCGATAGAAACAAATGAGGACTGTCAGCTGTACGGGGGTGGCAGTCTTTTTTTGTGGGATTGATTGTTTGAAGAATAAAAAAATCATAAATACAGCAAAATACAAAAAAAGTGGTAAAGGATTATCAACAGTGTTAAAAACCATTCTTTCTTATTTACCAACTTGGGATATATGGATCGGAGCCCTGGTATCTTTTCTTGTCCCATTCGGTATCTTTAGCCTATTTAAGTGGCTACGCGGATAAAAAACGGAGGATTTTGTTATGTTTAAGTGGTTGAATTCACGTAAAAAAAAAGCCAAACTTCTTCTGCTGCCATTCATCCGAGCGAGGTACGTCCGTTGACAAGCAGTTTACAGCGCAACCTACAAGTAGTAAGAGAGCAAATTGGACATAGTCCTGATGTAATTTTTCGCCAGTTTTCCTTTTGTGGCACATTATGGAAAGCAGCTATTGTTTATATTGATGGTTTAGTAGATAAGACAGCTTTGCACGAACAAATCATGAAACCTTTAATGCAAGAGCCTACAGCAGCAGAAAAGGCAAAACAACTTTCTGATGGAGCAGCACACATAAAAAATTGGGTGATAAATTCTGGCATTCCGATAGCGGAAATAAAAGAGGCACATAACCTGAACGATTGTATTCTTGAGGTACTTTCCGGAAATGCGCTTTTGTTCATTGATGGAATAGACAGTGGTTTCATTCTCGGCATAACCGGCTGGGAGGGTCGTTCCATCGATGAACCGGTTACCGAATCGCTTGTACGGGGACCGCGGGACGGTTTTGTGGAAACGCTTCGCAACAATACGGCGATGCTTCGGCGGCGAATCAAAGATCCAAATTTCACAATGGTTGTTTACAAAGTAGGCCAACGTGCAAAAAAAGATTTAGCGATTGTTTATATAAAAGGAATCGCTAATGAGGAGTTAGTAGCGGAAGTAAAAAGAAGGGTGGAAAGGATCAATATTGATGATGTTCCGGAATCAGGGTATGTTGAACAATTAATTGAGGATAATTACCTTTCCCCTTTTCCTCAAGTACAAAACACGGAAAGACCCGATCGGGTGATGAGTGCATTAATGGAAGGACGTGTAGCTCTTCTATTGGACGGTACTCCCTTCGCTCTTATCGTACCAGTTACATTTTCTATGCTTATGAGTTCACCAGAAGATTACTATGAGCGCTGGTTGCCTGGCTCTTTAATTCGGGCTATGCGATATGGTGCCACTTTTACTGCCTTGTTTCTCCCTGCCTTATACATTTCTTTAATTTCATATAACCAGGGGCTTATTCCAACAAAGTTAGCGATCTCCATTGCTGCAACAAGAGAGGGGGTTCCCTTTCCTTCTCTTATTGAAGCGTTGATGATGGAAGTTATCATTGAAATTTTGCGGGAAGCCGGGGTTCGCCTACCCAAACCGGTAGGACAGGCTGTCGGCATCGTAGGAGGGCTCGTTATTGGTCAAGCAGCGGTGGAAGCCGGAATTGTAAGCCCGATCATGGTTATTGTCGTTGCCTTAACCGCCATCTCATCCTTCGCTTTTCCCCAATATGGGGCTGGGATTGCGATTCGGATGCTCCGCTTCGGAATGATGATGTCGGCTGCTGTGCTTGGTCTGTACGGTGTTATTTTGTTTTTCATTCTGATTAATGCTCATCTTGTAAAATTGAAAAGCTTTGGCGTTCATTACACGGCTTCTTTTACCCCTTATCGGCCAAAGGATTGGAAAGATATGGTGATTAGAGCCCCTCTGATGATGATGAAGCAGCGACCGGAAATGAACAAAACGCAAGATCGCAAACGGCAATAAACAGGAGAAGGAGGCCTTTCATGATTAGCCATCCGAAAGATCGAATCACGCAGACACAGGCTACTATCGTCGTAGCCAATACCATGTTAGCAACAGGCATTCTTACGCTGCCCCGCAGAGTATTGGATGCTGCCGGAACAGCGGATGCCTGGATTTCTCTGCTTTTAGGTGGCCTTATTTCCTTGTTTGCCGGGTATATGATCACAAAAGTAAGCCTCCTATTTCCCGAGTACACTTTCTATCAGTACAGTCAGGCTCTTACCGGAAAGTTTATTGGTACGATTCTTAACGTGCTCCTGATTGTCTATTGTATTTTCGTCTGCGGATACGTAGTGCGGATTTTAGGGGAAGTCATCCATGTCTTTGTGTTAGAAAAAACACCGATTGAAGTGGTAATCATTGTATTTATGAGTGTAGCCACTTATCTAACAGTGGGGGGCATCAATCCGATCGCACGGCTGTGCGAATTGTTTACCCTCCCTATCGTCCTGATTCTTTTTTTAACTTTGACGTTAAGTTTTGGCCATTTTGAACTGGACAATCTTCGTCCACTGCTAAGTGAAGGGTTCACGCCTGTATGGGAAGGGGTAAAAAATACCGCCTTTTCTTTCACGGGGTTTGAAATCATATTCATTGTGACCGCATTCATGACAGAGCCAAACAAGGCCGTAAGATCAACTATTACGGCAATTAGTACGATAATCGTTTTATATATATCGGTGGTCGTGGTGGCCATTGGTATCTTTACGGTAGAGGAGCTGAAGACGCTGACATGGCCGACCATGACGCTGGCGAAAGATATCGAGTTTCCCGGCGCTTTTTTCGAACGTTTTGACTCTTTTCTGGTGATTGTCTGGATTATGGCCATCTATACAACTTTTGTCCCTTATCATTATGCAGCCAGTCTGGGTTTGGGACAACTTTTCCAAAAAAACATGTATTATTTTGTTTTTGGAGTGTTACCGGCCATCTACATTATCGCTATGTATCCGAAAGATTTAAACGCCACTTTTAAACTGGGCGAGTTTGTGGGATATTTAGCAATATTCTTTACCATGATTATTCCAATTTTCTTATGGCTTGTGGCTAAAGCAAGGAGGGGGAATCATGAAAAAAACTAAAAGGACATTCATGTTCTCTCTTCTCCTCTCCCTCATCATGATAACAGGCTGCTGGGATCGGGTAGAACTTGAAGACATTGGTATCGTGCTTGGAGTCGCTATTGACGAATCTGCAACGAAAGCAGCGAAAAAACAGGAAAAGGAAGAGTTAAAGGGACAAGCAAAGGAACGTAAGCATATTTTGATGGTTCACCATTTTATCATACCACAAGAAGTGGAAGGAAAAACCAGAACGGGAAAGAATAAGCCGTATTCCAACGTTATCAATGAAGGCGAAACCATCTTTGAAATTATCCGAGAGCTGTCAACCCGCGTAGCACGTCCCCCCAACTATGAGCATCTAAAAGTGATCGTCATTAGCGAAGAGATAGCTCGTTCTACTGATTTACGCGATATTATCAATTTTTTTCTTCGCAATCCTGAATCAAGACGGACGATCAAAATGCTTATCGCGAAAGGAAAAGCACGGGAAACGTTCGAAAAAAAGCCACCGATTATGGCTAATCCAGCCTTAAAAATGGCGAAAATGATTGAAAACACCAGGAAAACCCTGCGGATGGCACCCGAAATGACACTGGGTGACATGTCGGAAAAACTAACGTCGGAAACCAGCTTTGTTATGCAGCGTGTAGTCACCTCCAAAACGGGAACAAAAATAGCCGGAGCCACCGTAATAAACGGAAAAACCCACAAAATGGTCGGTTGGCTGGGTGAGGACGAAATGGAAGGGCTAAACTGGATGAGCGGAAAAGGAAAAGCAGGCATTGTGAAAGGAACAGACCAAAAAACAGGAAAAACCATGGTGTATGAAGTAGGAAAAATGAGAAGCAGGATTAAGCCGAAAGTGCAGGGAAATAACATCTCTTTCACCGTAGACATCGAGACGGAAGGGTCACTTCGTGAAGACTGGTTGGAGCCGGGAAATGCTTTCAAAGAAAACTTAATAAAAAGAGCCGAGAAGGCAGCAGAGATGGAAATTAAACGTTTAACTCAGAAGGCGCTGACAAAAACACAGAAGAAGTTTAAAGTTGATGTGGCCGGATTTGGCAAACAGCTCAGTATCTACTACCCCAAAGTTTGGAAGGAAGTCAAAAAAGACTGGGATAAACATTTTAGCAAAATACCTGTAGATATTAACGTGAAAGTGCAAATCAGCGAATTCGGAACGAGAGGAACGAAGATGTAATACAAAGTCATTCAGCTGGCGATGAGCGGGTGAATGTATAATATCGTTTTTCTGTGGAAGCTTAAGATTATCCATTGCCAGAAGCGAACCAAAGGAATAAAGAAATGCCGCGACAGCAAAACCGGAATATGAACGGCTGGACGGTTTCCTCAAACCGAGGCGGCGCTGGAATAGGGGATAAGCAATGAAGGGTAAACGATATTTGACCATTGCTATTGTTGTCATGCTGACTGCGCTTGCAGGAGGATGGAATCTTTTTTTTCGTCTTCCGAACCCAATCGATATAAAAATGAAATCCTCTTCGCCTGTGGAGAAACCTGTCATTCTGCTCATGATTGATTCATTGATGCACAAGCCGCTACAGGAAGTGATCAGGGACGGACGCGCTCCTGCGCTCGCGTTTTTGCTCAAGCATGGACGGTATTTTCCCAAAATGGTAAGTTCTTTTCCCACCATGTCCGTTACGATTGACGCGACGCTTTTAACCGGAACATATCCTGACCTGCATCGCGTGCCCGGACTTGTCTGGTATGACGCAGCCGAGAACCGTATCGTCAATTACGGTAGCGGGGGAATAAGGGAAACGTTGAAGACGGGGCTTGGACAAATGTTGTATGATAGCCTGTATAATTTAAATAACGTTCATCTAAGCCGCAATGTTAAAACGATCCATGAAGAGCTGGCTGCCAAAGGAAAAGCGTCCGCCTCTGTTAATGCGCTTATTTATAGAGGCAAGACGCCTCATATATTACATACATCTGCAATGATTCCGGTAGATAAAACATTTCCTGCCCGTTTGAAAACGTTTGGGCCGGAATGGTTCTCGCTAGGCGTGCTATCGCAAATCGAGCCGGATAGTCGCTACCATCATGCTTGGAAAAAGTTCGGATTTAATAACAAATTCGCTGCTGATGAGATCAAGTACCTAATTCAAAAGAGAAAGCTTCCCGCTTTTACCATCGCTTATTTTCCTGAGTTGGATCAGGCCATCCATAAAAAGGGAATCACAGTTACCAGAGAGATTGAGAGGGCTGATCGACAGATACAGGAGATATTTGCGGCGTATGGATCGTGGGAGACAGCGCTCAAAGAGGCGATTTGGATTGTTATGGGCGACAGTGGACAAACGTCGATCGGCGGCGAACGGAAAGAGGCATTGATCGATTTGCCTTCCCTTTTGTCTTCTTATCGGATTGCAGAGGAAGGAAAGCCAGCTCGGAAAACGGATCAAATCGTGCTTGGTTTTAATGAGAGAATGGCGTATGTTTATGCGCTGGATGAGCGGTTGTCCCTGTCCGAATTGCCCGTTCCCTGCAAAAGGATAAACGGATCGATGTGATTGCCTGGAAAGAAGGTTCTTTCATTCGGATCGTAAACGGAGGAAAAGAAGGGGATTTTTTCTACCGGCGGAACGGTCGGTACATTGATACGTATGGACAGACGTGGTCTATGCAAGGAGATGCTTCCGTTCTGGATCTATCTGTAACAGGAAACCGAATCGCATATGGCAGCTATCCTGATGGCCTGGCTAGATTATATGGTGCCCTGCATTCACATCCGGGGCGCTATCTTATACTAACAGCTAGACCAGGGTGCGAATTGACGGGGCCGAGTATTCATACGCACATTAATGGGGCCGGGCATGGTTCGTTGCACGAACAGGATTCCCTTGTGCCCCTTATTGTCAGCGGTACGGATCTTTCCCCAAAACATTTGCGGATTGTGGATATGAAGGATTGGATTTTACGGTTGATCCACTGATGAGGCTTTTATTTTACAGCGCCAGGCCACATAAATAAAAAATAGAAAGAAAAAGGAATTTTGACTACCACAGCGAATGAATATCATAATTAATACTTTTTATATGCGGATTGTGGATGTGAAAGCGAATAGGCAGAAAAAATCGCTGGTTTATTTTTAAAGGGGGGATGGGACTATGGCGGAACACCATTTTTATTTGACGGCAGATTGGAAAGGAGGACGGGACGGAGAAGGGCGCATTTCCGTGGGCAACCTGCAAGCGCCGATTTCCGTTCCAAAAGAGATGAACGGTCCGGGCGTTGGCACGAATCCTGATGAGATGCTGATCGGCGCGGCGGCGACCTGCTATTTGATTACGCTGGCAGCCATTCTCCAAAACAGGGGAATTGGCGTATCGGATTTGCATTTGGAGTCAGAAGGAATCGTGATCATGGAGGGCAGCAGCCCGCGTTTTCAAAAAATTATCCACCGTCCCCGCATTACGTTGGAAGCGGAAGCTGCAGAAGAGCAGATCGAGACCGTAGTTGTGCTGGCTGAACGCGCCGAAAAAGCGTGCATGGTTTCCAAAGCTGTCCAAGGAAATGTGGAAGTGCTTGTGGAGGCCGATGTTGTAATAGCATAATTTAAGAAGTGTTTTCCCGCGTTGTACAATCTAACGTAAAAATTTTCCGTGTTTCTTTCTCTGCTTCTAACAAAAAATATACATGCAAATCATAATTGATAATAAGGAAAGGGTTACAAAGTTATGAAGGATCAAGAAACGAAAAATCAAAGCACAGAACAGAGAATGAAGCAGGCGGATAAAGAAAAGGATACGGAAAGAGCACCGGGTTACGGGGATAAGAAGCTGGAGGGGCCGAATGCTCCGGCTACATAACTTCGGTCTGTTGACAAATATCCCTCTTCTTCCTGGGCTTATGTTGACTTTCCGCGAGACCACACAGGAGGAAGAGGTATATTGTCGCTTTTTTGCGCTAGTACAAAGCCCGGCTATGTGCCGGGCTATCTTTTTGTACGTCAAGCTTATTGATCGCGGCTAAAATCGCACTCATGCAAAGGAATGACTTTTGTTTTCTTAATAAACTTATATCCCAGCCAGAGAATGAGAAACAATGGCAGACCGATATAGGAAACGAGCACACCATTCCAGTCGATTTTCTCCTCCATAAACGCGCCGTAGTTCTGGCCGAGAATGATGATAATACAGAGCACAAGGGCGAAGAGCGGACCGAACGGGAACCATTTCGCTTTGTAAGGAAGCGCGTTTATATCTCCTCCCTGAGCCACGTATGCCCTGCGAAAGCGGTAATGACAGATTGCGATGCCAACCCAGGCGATAAATCCGGACATACCGCTCGCGTTCAGCAACCAGATGTACACGGTACCGTCACCAAACAGCGAGGACAAGAACGCTAACATGCCCACAAGCGACGTTATGTAGAGAGCATTGACAGGAATGCCGCGTTTATTTACTTTGCCAAGGAATTTCGGTGCCTTACCTTCCTTGGCCAGCATCCATAGCATCCTCGTACAGGCGTACATGCCGGAGTTGCCCGCTGAAAGGACGGCGGTCAGAATAATGGCGTTCATAACTGAAGCCGCAAATGCCAGTCCCGCCTTTTCAAACACTAGAGTGAAAGGGCTTACAGCAATATTTTCAATATCAGAATTGATGAGACGTTCATCCGTGTATGGAATCATCAGGCCAATGATCAGAATAGCCAAAATGTAAAATAAAAGAATTCGCCAAAATACTTGTTTGATGGCTCTTGGTACGTTTTTCCCTGGTTTTTCGCTTTCCCCTGCCGCGATGCCGACCAGCTCGGTGCCCTGGAAAGAGAAGCCCGCGATTATAAAGACGCTGAATATGGCCATAAATCCGCCGTGGAACGGGGCGTCCCCTACGGTGAAGTTTTTGAATCCGACCGCTTCCCCTCCCATAATGCCGAAAATCATACTGATACCGACAATAATAAAAGCGAGAATGGAAATAACTTTGATTAATGCGAACCAGTATTCGCCTTCCCCGTATCCTTTGACCGATAAATAGTTAAGGCCAAACATGATACCGAGGAAGAGGACGCTCCAGAGAAGCGAAGAGCTATCAGGAAACCAGAACTTCATGATAAGAGCCCCGGCCGAGATTTCTACCGCGATGGTCACGGCCCAGTTATACCAGTAGTTCCAACCAAGTGCGAAGCCAAGCGCCGGATCGACAAATCTGGATGCATAGCTGCTAAAAGAACCAGATACTGGTAAAAATGTAGCCATCTCACCAAGGCTCGTCATTAAAAAGTAGACCATAATGCTAATAGCTAGGTACGCGACGAGCGCGCCGCCGGGGCCGGCTGAGTGAATGGTTGCACCGCTTGCCAAGAAGAGGCCGGTTCCGATTGAACCACCGATGGCAATCATGGTCAAATGCCGCGCTCTTAATCCGCGATGCAACTGGCTGGAAGTATCGGTTACCGGTTCGATCATTTCGTTTACTTGCAATGGAGATTTGCTCATGTAACCACCTCATTTTTTGATTTGTAGTATAGAGAAGAAAAGTTTTGGAGATGAACCGATATGCGAATTTTTAGCATTCACCTTCGCACAAAATAAAAAGAATAAAGTATATAATTTGTTTTTCAATTTACTAAATTTTATTGCAATTATTTCGCCAATTTGGGCACAAAAATGGGAAGCTCGTAGAAAAAATTTCAGGCTTAAGCTCTTTTATTGACAAAACAATAGAGAAGAACAAGCTTTATTCGTTGTGTCCGGTGCAAGAAGCAGGATGGAAGGGGAATTTTTCCTGCAAGAAAAATAGCAAATGCAAAAAAAATGGCGTATATTTTGCTATTTTTTTTGCATTGAATTTTGAATGATGATTATAAAGCGTAAGTTTTTATTGAAATGATTGATCTTGTGCAGGTATAATAAAAAATAAAAAAGCGATGGGTTTCCTTTGACTGAACTGGGAATAGGTAGCTAGGGTTCCGCTTTATATTTGATATGAAGGACTGCGACCGAGCGCTACAGATCTTGCTTTGTGCAAGAGGCACCTATTGGCACAAAAAGCCCGAGGGGGAAAGTTCAGCGTATTTGCGCTGCTTTTCTTCTTTGGGCTTTTTTTATTTTTTAAGGAGGTTGAATACGTAATGAAAAAAGCGACACAAATTCGTCCCGGGGTGGCCATTATTATTTTCGACGAACAAAATCGGGTGTTACTTCAAAAAAGGGCGGATGTCGGGTTGTGGGGAATTCCATCAGGACATGTAGAACCTGGTGAGACGGTGTTGCAGGCTGCTGTCCGTGAAGCATGGGAGGAGACAGGCTTACGAGTTGCGATAACACGGTTAATTGGGATTTATTCTGATCCTGTTTCGCAAACGTTTTATTATCCGGATGGTCGCGTCGTACAGTTTGTTACTACATGTTTTCAAGCGCAGGTTATAGGGGGAAAATTATCTCCCCGCTGCGCCGAGACGCTTGAACTGGCTTATTTTCCGCACGATCGTCTGCCTTCAGAGCTTTTGCCAATGCATCCAAAATGGCTGGAAGATGCGCTGGCTAACCATGATCTTCCGTTTCTTCGCTAGTATTCGGAGTCGTATCAGCGAAGCTGTTACCAAGTGCTAACTTAAAATAGCAACGAAGAGGATTTTTCTTCTGTAATCTTTGGGTAATTGACGGAGCTCTTGTCCATACTACTCCTAAGAATATACTGCGCCAAAGAAGTCAATTTATATTTTTATTTCTTAACATCGGGTATCCCTTACACTTTTTGTGACGTATAACCTTTCTTGCCTGTATAGTAAAAAGACTGGCAACTATCGTGTTTTTCATTTCTGCTTTTTGTAGTTATTGTATGCTTCAGAACTTCTCTGCTTTTCTCGTTGTGTGTTTTTAGATGTAATGGGTTATACGTTATTGGAAGGAAGAGAAGATCGATGAGAAAGCGGGCAAAATTTATTGTGGTATGTTTATGGCTATTTTTTATGTCGGGCTGTGGCGATCGGCTTGATGTGGAGGACTTAACGCTATCTTTAGCGTATGGGATTGATTTAGATAAAGATAATGAGCTAATGGTTTATCAAATAAGTCCGGTTTTTAGTAAAGATACAAAAAAGAAATACGAAGTGTATGGATCCAAAGTGAACACAGTCAGGCAGGCAAGGGAGAGGTTTAACAGTACAGCGAACGGTCAGATTGCTACCGGAAAAGTGCAAGTATTTCTATTGGGTGACAAAATATTGAAAAAAGAGGGCAGCGTACCTTATCTGGACGTGGCTTATCGAGATCCGAAAAACACGGGAAATATGCGTATGGTTGCTGTGAAGGGGCCAGTTTCTTCTGTTTTGAACAGTAAGTTTAGCGATAAGCCTCGCTTTCCTGTGTATATAAATAATGTAATTGATGTGGCAAATCAGTCCAATGAAACGGTTTTTACCACGCTGCAAAAATTCCATAAAATGTTTTTTGATAAAGGGATTACGCCTGCGATTTCAGAAATAAAAGCAGATAAGACGGGAATTGTTGTCACTGGGTCTGCGCTTTTAAATGATAGAGGAATGTATAAACTGTCGCTAACTCGTCGAGAAAGTGCGTTACTTCTTATTTTGCAGGACGAAGCAAAGTTGCCGGTATCCCTTACAATCCGTATGCCTCCAGGATCATTTAAAACCCTGAATTTTCGTGAAAACGTAAAAGGGACTAACTTTGTAACAATAAATGTAAATAAAATTAACCGTCGTATTTCGACAAATTATAGAAAAAACCATTTTTCATTTGATGTAAAGATGAAACTTGATGTTACATTAGTGGAACGTACGTTTCATATCGATATGGAAAATGAGAAGGAGAAAGAACAATTAACTCTTCTCATCACGGATCAACTCGAAAAAGAATTAAATAGGTTGGTTAAAAAAGTGCAGAAGCACCATCTCGATCCGTTTGGATTTGGATGGTATGCACGTGCTTACCAATATCAGCAATGGAAAAAGATTGATACTCACTGGATGGATGAATTTTCAAGGGCGACTGTTAGAGTAGCACCAATGATACAAATCAAAGCTCATGGTGTGATTCAATAAAGATTGTATGCATTTGAGTGAATTTGAACAGCGCTGTTATGATGATTGGGCGAAGGAAATTTATTGCCCAGTCTTCTGGATATTAAAAAATGACAAAAAGGGATTCTGACGAGAGAGAAAACGGAGCGATTACAATCCTTAAGATTAAAATAAGACGGAATACTATACGTGCTGAATGCGGTTAGAAGGCAATCTTAAATGGAAGACAGTCCGGGCCCCATGACAGGGTACAGGACTATCGTTATTTTTGTCCACAATGTCAATGTCGTAAATGTCGCAGTATGGAAAGGTCAGGAATAGTATTAAAATACTGCGTACAACAAGAAAAAACAAACAAATTTCTAAAAATATATCAATATTTATGTAGAAAAAACCTAAATTTATAAGGTACTCTATTACTAGAAATAATGTCTTATAAATCATAGTTTGCTTATGGAGCAAGTCGAAAGGAGACAGGAACATGGACATAGAAAATAACAAAGGAATTCTTCTGGAAAGTGGTACAAATGAACTGGAGATTATCGAGTTTGGCATTGCTGGGGAAGTGTTTGGCATTAACGTCATTAAAGTACGTGAAGTCATTAATCCACTGCCGGTGACGCGCACGCCGAAATCCCATCCTCATGTAATGGGCATTATTCAGTTGCGTGGAGAAGTGCTTCCAGTCATTGATTTGGCAAAAGCGCTCGGCTTTCCGCCATCTGAGCATCCGGAACAGGACAAATTTATCATTGCGGAACTCAATCAGATGAAGGTGGCCTTTCATGTGCATTCAGTTTCGCGCATTCATCGGATTTCTTGGGAACAAATCGAGAAACCATCCGAGCTCACACGCGGCCTTGAAAGCAGTACAACCGGTGTGGTGAAAATGGAAGATCGCTTTATTTTGTTGCTTGATTTTGAAAAGATCGTGGTGGACATTAGCCCGGAAGCGGGATTCCAAAGCGGACAGATGCGGGAGCTTGGCGAGCGGCCCATTTCGGCCAAGCGCATTTTGCTGGCGGAAGATTCTGCCATTCTGCGCAAGCTGATCGAAGAGACGCTTCATAAGGCAGGATATACGCACGTTGAAGCATGCGAGGACGGAAACGAGGCATGGCGCTATCTTGAACACCTTGTCGGCACAGGGCAGGATGTAACCGAGCATATTCAACTGGTAATTACAGATATCGAAATGCCGGGAATGGACGGGCATCATCTGACAAAACGCATTAAAGAACATCCGGAGTTGCAGAAGCTACCGGTTGTCATTTTTTCGTCGCTGATTACGGATGATTTGCGCCATAAAGGAGAGAAAGTGGGTGCAGATGCACAGGTAAGTAAGCCGGAAATTGTAAATCTTGTGAAAGTGATTGACGGTTTAATTTTGTAACTTGGCTTTTGTCTTCGATAATTTTTTGCGATTCGGCCATACTAAAAATAGCGTTTATAAAAAGGGGGAGCTTTCATGACTGACGAAAATAAACGCCAGGCGATGGAGCGGGTACATCCGCGCAGCCACCCGTCGCGTTTGGATCAGTTTGGCCGGGACGGACAAATTCCGATTACTGGGCAGGAGCCGCCGCGGTTCATTTCTATGACGGAAGCCGAAAGAGAAGAGGAATAGGAGAAAATGCCCCACAAGTAAACCTGCGGGGCATTTTCTTCGTCTTTCTAGCTCCTTTTGTGAAGAACGTGAAGTCAGTATGAATAGGTTGCTGTTACAGTGCTTTCGATCTTCAATTCGCCCGGATACACCTGGCTGCTCGCGTTGCTCTTTTCTTGTGCGCTATAGTCGGCAACCACTGACTGGCGGTACATAGGAATAGGCTGAGGGGTAATGTTGTCAGTGATCTGCACGATGTCTTTAATTTTCACGCCGGCATGTTTCGCTATGCGTTCCGCCTTTAGACGGGCATTATCCATCGCTTTATCCATGGCTGCGAGTTTGTGCTCCTCGATTTTTTCCGAACTAAACCAGACATTTTCAATCCGGTTGGCTCCGACAGCGACAGCGGTATCCATCACCTGTCCGATCTTCTCCAGATTACGGTATTTGATCTGGACGATTTGTTCGACTTGATACCCTTTAAATTGCTGCTTGTTGTTTTCCCACGTATACTCCGGCATGGTGGAAAAACGCACGGTTTGTATGTCTTTTTCGGCGATTTGCAGGCGGATGAGCGCGTTATGAATCGTTTTGAATTGCTGGGCATTCTTTTCCTGTGCTTCCCGGGCTGTTTTTCCTGTTGTATATAACCCGAGCTGAATGTAGGCGATATCTGGTTGTACCGTAACTTCTCCATGACCGGTCACGGTGATTGTGCGCAGCGCGGCGGGGGCAACAACTTCTGAACTTTGCACGGATGTTTGGGCATAGGCGGCAGGCACCCATCCGGAAATAATAGACATCCCGAGAAGTAGAGCACAAGATAATGTTCTAACAGTAGGTATATTCTTCATATTTATCTCTCCTATGTCCATGTTTTACTGTATAGACGATTCTTTTATAAAATAGGTTGCGTTTAGAGGGAAGGAATGTTTACTTTTCCCTATATTTTAATACGAAAACGTTTGATCTGGTCCCAGAGCGCTTCGCCTACCAACACTTCTTTTTGCTTGTCGCCAATCAAGTCAAAATGAGGGAATTCTTCGCGGTGATGAAGATGTTGGCTGCCCAGGCCATATTTTTCACCCCATGCGAGTAAAGCAGCGAGATCGGCGCATCCTGCTTTTGTGACCGTCGTAATATCGGGGCAGCGCGGATGGAGCCAGAAATGGGTAATGAACGCCACTTCTCCTCTGCGAACTTGTTCTTTCCATGCTTCAAGCTCTGCACGTTTCACGCCGAAAGCCATCTTCTTCCTCCTTTCTGCTGGAATCTTCGTGTTTATGTGATAGAGATTTGGTAAGATAATAAAGAAACTTCTACAACGCAAGCACGTTCTGTGGCTAACATAGAAGCTTGCATATTACGTGTGTGAAAGGAGGCGTTTTTTATACACATTGTCGATGAACAAAAAACCGAGCAGGCGATCCTCGTCGGCTGCTATAAGAAACACGGTGACCAGCGCCGATTCGAGCTGTCTATGGAGGAATTGGCGGAGCTAACCCGGACGGCGCAGGCGGAGGTTATCGCTTCGCTGACACAAGAGCGGAATCAAATAGATGCACGCTTGTATGTAGGCAAGGGCAAAGTCGAAGAAATCAATCAGCTTGCGCTTGAGCTGAAAGCCGATCTCGTCATTTTCAATGATGAGCTGACTCCGATGCAAATCCGCAACCTTGAGCAGGCCATTGAATGCAAAGTGATTGACCGCACCCAGCTCATCCTCGACATTTTTGCCCAACGTGCCCATTCGCGCGAAGGAAAATTGCAGGTTGAGCTGGCCCAATTACAGTATAGATTACCGCGTTTGACAGGGAAAGGGGCGGGGCTGTCGCGACTTGGAGCCGGCATCGGAACCCGGGGGCCGGGGGAAACCAAGCTGGAGACGGATCGGCGCCACATCCGCCGCCGTATCAGCGAAATCGAACACCAGTTGGCAGAAGTAAAAAGGCACCGTCTGTTGTACCGTGAACGTCGTAAAAAGAACGAAGTGTTTCAGGCAGCACTTGTCGGTTACACGAACGCAGGAAAATCGACCATTTTGAACCGTCTCACCGGGGCGGGCGTTCTGGAAGAGGACAAGCTATTCGCTACGCTTGATCCGACATCGCGCCGCGTACGGTTGCCTGGAGGCGAAGAAATTATCATGACCGACACGGTGGGATTTATTCAGGACTTGCCGCACCAGTTGGTAGCCGCGTTCCGTTCCACGCTGGAAGAAGCGGCAGAAGCGGATGTTATCGTTCAGATCGTCGATGCATCCCATCCAGACCACCAAATCCACATGGAAGTGGTAGACAGCGTGCTTACCGAACTTGGGGCGGGCATGATCCCGCGCTTGACAGTATTCAATAAGATGGATGTGGTTGCCGAAGCACCGATTGCGCCGGTAACAGGCGAAGTCTTGTACATATCCGCACACCGTCCGGAGGATATAAAGCGTCTACTTATGGTCATCGAAGCACACATAAAGAGTCGGTATGCCCGGTATACGCTGCGCCTGCCGACCATACGTGGCGATTTATACGCGCTTGTGCGCCGTAACTTGCATATCGTCCACGAAAATATTAGCGAGGACGGCATGTACTATGAACTGCAAGTGGAAGGTCGAAATGTTACACAACTTTCCCCGGAACTTTTGCAGTTTATCATATAAAAAAGTAGAGGTAGAGAGGGAAGATAGCGTGTTTTCGTACTTGATGCATGGAGATAAACTGGCCCCTTATGTAGAGCAGGTAGAAGCGGAGATTTATCCACGCCTGCGCGAGATTGAAAAAATAGCAGATTACAACCAGTTCAAAGTGCTGAGGGCGTTTCAAAAACACCAAGTCAGCGATTTTCACTTTGCTCCGTCGACCGGATATGGATACGACGATATGGGACGGGAAACATTGGAAAAAGTGTATGCCGAAGTATTCGGCGGGGAAACGGCGCTCGTGCGCACGCATATTTTGAGCGGTACACATGCCATTGCGATCACCTTGTTCGGCCTTCTTCGTCCGGGAGATGAGCTTTTGTATATTACCGGCGCACCGTATGATACGCTGGAAGAAATCGTCGGCGTAAGAGGTCACGGCAAAGGTTCGCTCAAAGAGTTCGGGGTGAGCTATGCCGCCGTACCGCTGACGGAAGCGGGAGAGATCGACAAAGAAGCGGTGGCTCGTGCCATCAACAGTCGGACAAAAGTGATCGGCATTCAGCGCTCTCGCGGCTATGCTGACCGTCCTTCTTTTACGATCGAAAAAATAAAGGAAATGATTGATTTCGTAAAAGCAATTCGTCCGGACATCATTGTCTTTGTGGATAATTGTTACGGAGAGTTCACCGAGAGCAAGGAGCCGTTGGAAGTTGGTGCTGACATTATGGCCGGGTCGCTTATTAAGAACCCTGGCGGCGGTCTTGCCAAGAGTGGGGGATATATCGTTGGTCGGGCGGATCTTGTGGAGATGGCGTCCTACCGGATGACCGCACCGGGGCTCGGCGCCGAGGTCGGTTCGACGCAGTATGGGACGCTGGAAATGTTCCAGGGCTTTTTCTTAGCGCCGCATGTCGTTGGTGAAGCGCTGAAGGGAGCGGTATTTACCGCAGGCCTTTTGGAAAAGCTCGGATTCAAAACGAACCCGCGCTGGGACGCGCCACGTACCGATTTGATCCAATCTGTCGAATTCGGCACGGCAGAAGGGCTGGTGACATTCTGCCAAGGAATCCAGAAAGCCTCGCCAGTCGATTCGCACGTTGTACCGCAGCCGGGTGCGATGCCGGGATACGCCGATCCGGTCATTATGGCGGCCGGCACGTTTATTCAAGGTGCCAGCATCGAGTTGTCCGCGGATGGCCCGATCCGCTCGCCGTACCTGGGGTTCGTCCAGGGTGGCCTGACTGCTTCCCATGTTAAAGTTGGTGTACTGACCGCGCTCGACGAAATGTTAAAAAAGAATTTGTTACAAATTTAAAAAGAGGCGGTATCTTTCAAAAAATATATGTAAAATTATCTTACATGTATTGACGATAAAACCTGACATGTGTAGAATAAGAACTAAGGAAGCAAGGAGATTCGCCGGCGAAAGGAGATAAAAACGTGAAAGACAAAATTCGCCGTAATATGGCTCTTTTTCCGATAGGGATTGTGATGCAGCTGACTGAATTATCGGCCCGTCAAATCCGTTATTATGAACAGCAACAGCTTATTTCTCCGGCGCGGACGAAAGGAAACCAACGCCTGTTTTCATTCAACGATGTCGACCGCCTGCTGGAGATTAAAGCGTTGCTGGAGAAAGGATTAAACATTGCTGGCATCAAACAAGTGCTGGAAATGAAACACGAGGAAAAGCGCAACGAGAACATGATTGATGAAAAAACAGAGCAGAAACGCAGGGAACTTACCGACCGCGAGCTGCATGAACTGCTCAAGCAGCAGATTATGCACGCGAATCGGCCGGGACAGACGCCGCTTAACTGGGGGGAGCTTTCCCGCTTCTTCCATTAAAAAAAATAAAAGCAAAAATAAGGGAGTCTCCTTGCTTATGAGGAGAGATTTTTAAGGAGGTAGTTTGAGATGGCAGCAAAGTACACGAAAGAGGATATTTATCGCTTAGTCAAGGAAGAGAATGTAAAATATATCCGCTTGCAGTTCACGGATCTACTTGGAACGATTAAAAACGTAGAAATTCCGGTAAGCCAGCTCGAAAAGGCGCTCAATAACAAGATGATGTTTGACGGTTCTTCCATCGAAGGTTTTGTACGCATCGAAGAATCCGACATGTACCTGTATCCGGATCTTGACACATTCGTTGTCTTTCCGTGGACGACGGAAGATGGCAAAGTGGCTCGCTTCATTTGCGATGTATACACACCAGATGGCAAACCGTTCATGGGGGATCCGCGCCAAATCCTGAAAGCGGCGCTGCAAGAAATGGAATCATTCGGCTTCACTTCGTTTAATCTCGGACCGGAGCCGGAGTTCTTTCTATTCAAGCTGGATGAACACGGTCAGCCGACAAACGAGTTGAACGACCAAGGCGGATATTTTGACTTTGCCCCGCTGGATCTTGGTGAAAACTGTCGGCGTGACATCGTGCTGACGCTCGAGCAAATGGGCTTCCAAGTTGAAGCGTCTCATCATGAAGTAGCACCTGGTCAGCACGAAATCGACTTCAAATATGCGAATGCTGTAGAGGCGGCTGACCAGATCCAAACATTTAAGCTGGTAGTCAAAACGATCGCACGTAAACACGGTCTGCACGCGACCTTCATGCCGAAACCGTTGTTCGGTATTAACGGTTCCGGTATGCATTGCAACCTGTCTCTATTCGCAGGCAACAAGAACGCGTTTGAAGATCCGTCAACTGAACTGGGACTAAGCGAAACAGCTATGCATTTCTTGGCTGGCATCATCAAGCATGCCCGTGGCTTTGCAGCCATCACAAACCCGACTGTAAACTCCTATAAACGTCTTGTTCCTGGTTATGAAGCACCTTGCTATGTAGCATGGTCTGCAAAAAACCGCAGCCCGTTAATTCGTATTCCGGCTTCCCGTGGCTTGAGTACCCGGATTGAAGTACGCAATCCGGACCCGGCCGCAAATCCGTATCTGGCATTAACGGCATTGCTGGCTGCCGGTCTGGATGGCATTAAAAACAAATTGCAGGCACCTCCGGCGATTGACCGCAATATCTATGTAATGAATGAAACAGAACGCCAAGAAGCGGGCATCGCAAGTCTGCCGGCTACGTTGAAAGAAGCGATTGAAGAACTGAAAGCCGACGAAGTGATTTGCAAGGCGCTCGGTGAACACGCACTTGAGCACTTCATTGAAGCAAAAGAGATCGAATGGGATATGTTCCGTACCACTGTTCACTCGTGGGAACGCGATCAGTACATTAATTATTAATAGTTTAAGAAAAACTTGCGGGCATTGCCCGCAAGTTTTTCTTAACTCCTGCTATCTTCCTTCTCCATATGCATAACTGGAAGAGAGATAATAATTGTAGTGCCAACATCGGAATTTGTCGTAATCGAAATGGTACCGTTATGCTTTTCGATGATACCTTTCGCGATGCTGGTTCCCAGCCCGCTCCCGGTTATTTTCGCTTCTTTCACTTTCGGTTCGCGATAAAACATCGTAAAAATTTTTTCCATGTTTTCTTCTGATATCCCCATGCCATTGTCTTTAATTTCCGTTATAATAACCTCTCCTTTTTGATAGCACGCAATCTCGATGCGGATTTTTTCTTTTTCCCGCGAATATTTCACCGCATTGCTCAAAATGTTTACGAGCGCGCGGTTGATTTTCGCAGGATCAACAAATACGAGCGGCAATTCAGGTTCGTATGAAGTATAAACGTCGATGTTCGGTTCCGCGAACTCTGCGATGACCATTTCCAGGGCATAGTCGATTAAGAAATCGAGGTTTATCCATTCTTTTTGAAAAGACAGCTGATCCATGTGCAAAGCAGAAAGTTCAAACAAATCGTCAATCAATTGAATCGTATGATTAATTCGGGTGAGAATCGTGCGAATAAATTCTCGTTCTTTCTCCGGCGGAAATTCGTACTTATGCAAAGCTTGCAAATATCCCTTAATGGTTGTCAGCGGCGTTTTTAAATCATGGGATACCTGTGCAATAAGTTCCGCCCGCGCCTGTTCTGCTCCCTTCAACTTCTCATACATTTCCGTTAGTTTTGTATTCGCTTCCTGCAACTCTTTTGTTCGTTCCCCTACTTTTTCTTCAAGTTCATTTGCCCGCTTCTTCAGTTCTGCGATGAGCTGTTCAATCGTTTGGCTCATCCTGTTGAACGTTTTCGTCAAATTGCCGATTTCATCCTGTGAGGTAATCGGTATTTCCTGATGATAATGACCTTTCCCGCTTTGTTTTAGCGCTATGGCCAAATTTTTCACAGGCTCGGTTACCGTTCGCGAAAAACGATAAGAAAAGAAAATGAGAAGGAACGCGCCGACGAACAAAAAGAACAAAAACGGAATGACGAATTGTTTCATTTGCGAAGATATTTGCACTTTCGTTTCGGCGATAATAGGATTCGCAATATCCGCTTCGGGGATATAAAAGCTCATCATCCATCTGCTGCTGGGAATGTTGGCAAACAAAAGATACGCGTTTCCCTCTGCTGTAGCCATCTTCACGATGCCTTTTTTCTTTTGTTTCATCTTTTCTATGTATGGTTTGAAGGCGTCCGAAGAGCTTCCAAAACCGGGAAGAGGGGTGGACAACTTCCGCCCGGATGGCTGATTGCTGGCGATCATATGGCCATTCTCGTCTACGATAAAGGCGAAAGCATTCGGTTCAGTGAAAGTGAAATCGAGAAATTTGCGTACCATACGGTCAAGCGGAAAGTCCACCCCAATAACTCCTTGTAATACTCCGTTTGGCGAATATACAGGAATGACAGCTGTTACTACCCATTTCCAATGCGTAACATCTTCATACGGGCGGGTCCATTTTACCGCCCGTTCCGGATTATGCTCGGCATCCGCAATATAATAAAACTCATACTGTTGGATCCGAATATCAGGAGGAAGTCGGCCCGTGGATACTTCATATTCAGCGTTTATCGGTGGATAGATAAAAAATCCGAATTCAGCAAAGCCGAAAAAGGCGGCTTTTAATCCTGGTTCGTTTTGCACCGTTTCTTTTAATAATGGTTCCAACTGAGATACGATCTCCAAATCGCTTTGCACATTTTTCGTTATAGGGGTCAAAGCGCTGAGAAAAAAACGGGAGTTTTGCCTATCAGGATAAAAGAAATACCCTTTCGGATCCCGTTGTAACGTGATCGTTGGCTTGCGCAAAGCTATAAAATCGGACTTTTTCGCAAATAAATATTCGGCTTGCTTGCGAATCAGTTTTAAATTGTGTTCGATTTTGGTAAATTCAGCATTATTGATCTCTGTTTCCTTTTCTAGTAACGCCAATTTTTGCATGAGCACATTGGTAATCGTTTTCTGAATTTGTTCGTTTGCCATTGTGCTCGACAGCGAATGAACCTGGATCAAACTATAACAACCGAGCAGGACATACGGAATAAAGGAAAGCAAGGTCGTAAAACAGACGATTTTAAGAAAAAAAGATTTACGTATGATGTTAAAAAGCCGCAAATTTATATCCAACTCCTCTGACCGTCAGAATATATCTTGGCTGAAGAGCGTTTTCTTCAATATTTTTCCTGAGACTTGAGATATGGACGACGACGGTTCGTTTCTCGCTTAACGTATTCATTCCCCACACATGATCAAGCAGTTGCTCAGCAGAGAAGACCCGATTCGGATGTTGCGCCAGAAATGCGAGCAAATCGAATTCTTTAGCGGTAAGAGGAATGCTTTTTCCGTCGCGGTAAACTTCTCTTGCGTGAAGATTAATGCAAATATTATCGAATTGAATATGCTGTTTTGTCTGTTGTTTTTGAAACTTTTGCAAAATGCGGTTTCGCCTAAGATGGGCGCGCACACGGGCCATCAGTACGCTAATGTTAAAAGGCTTTTCCACATAATCGTCCGCGCCGATGCTTAATCCCAACACTTTATCGGTATCCTTATTCTTGCAGCTTAAAAAAATAATCGGGCAAGAAGTGAGCATACGGAGTTGCTGGCAGATTTCAATACCATCCGAATCCGGCAGCATAATATCAAGAAGGATAAGGGAAGGGGAGCTTTTTTTAACTTTTTCCACCGCTTCGAGGCCTGACGAAGTAATGGAGTACGGCAAGGCTTCTTGTTCAAAGCAAGTAGAGAGCAGTTTTTGAATATCCTTATCGTCTTCTACAATGAGTATAGGCTCCATTTCGTTCACCTCTTTATACATTTGACTTGATGTATCCATATAGCGACATCGCTTTCTGAGATGTACATCTCTTTATCGAAATTTTCTTATAATTATACCTCATAAGTCAACTATTGCTTAAATTTTTTTGAAAAATATAAAGGTTTTATAGGAGAACTATCAAAAGAAGTTGATAAAAAGTTTATCGTTTTTTGATGAAAGTGTGACGCTAATTTGTCTTACAAAGTTTAAACTATTTAAAAAGTTTAAACTGGAAGGGGAGTGTAAAGTGAAACATATCAAACCGTTGAACTGGAAAGGAAAACAACTGGAAAAACGTATTGATCTCAAAAAAGAGCCGGAAGTGGAAGGGCTGGCTTTGCTGCCGATGGGATGCTCCACGTTGTTTGACCCGGGATGGGAGACGGATTTCTCGGGGATGGTGCTTGATGGCCTTTGCCAGCCGCATTATCGCGATATTTACGGATGTTATGGCGATTGCTGGTGGGCGGCGCAAGTGCCTGATGGTCTTACAAATTATAGCACATACTCTGATGTTTGCCCGGTTGCGGCGAACGATTGGCGAAAATTGCAGTATGTAAAGCCGTAGTGCGAGGGGAGAGGCGATGAAGAAAACAAGCATGCGCGTGATTTTACTGTTACTTGTGGTAGGTTGCCTAGGAATTCTTTTTATTTGGTTTCAAAATCAGTCGGACGTAAAAGAAAGCGCTTCAGTTATGAAGGTTGAAGGCGCCGTCCATGTCAGTAAACAAGTCGAAGCGTCGTGTATGGGCTGCCATGCGGTAGATGAAAACGGAAAGCTGGCACGCATCGAGTACATGCGGAAAACGCCGGAAGGATGGTCGCAAACGATCGCCAGAATGGAACGGATTCACGGGTTGAAGTTGACCGATGAGCAACGGCGGCAATTGATTCAAGATTTAAGCGCGGAGCGTGGCCTTGCTCCTGAGGAAGCCGAAGCTGTGCAGTATTGGACGGCAAATAAACCATCCTATACGGAATCTGTAAAGAATGAAAATGTACAAAACGCATGTATGACCTGTCATGCGGGTGGGCGTTTCATGGCCCAGCGACGGACCGAAGAAGAATGGAAAAATTTGAAAGATTTCCATCTCGTCATGCTTCCTTCTATTTATTTGAACCATCGTCATATGGACTGGCCGGTGGTGGCGGATGCGGCCATTCGCTATCTTGCTGAGCAATATCCGCTGGAAACAGAAGAGTGGAGGCAGTGGAAAGGAAAAGGTTATGATGTGCAGGGAAAATGGAAAGTCGTCGGATTTAGAGGCACAAAAGGGACATACATTGGGGATAGTGAATTCGTGAAAGACAAAGACGGTTTTGTGGAAACAAAAACCATCCGATATCTTCATGAACCGGGTTCACTTACTATGCGCGGACAGGCGCGCCTGTATACAGGTTATGCGCTAAGGACGCAGTATCAGCAGGACAAAAAGAAGCTCACCGGTACGTTTAATGTGCTGGAAGGTGGAACGGTCATTAAGGGAGATTGGTCTGATGCAAGTGATCCGGGCATTACGGGGGAAGAGATATATTATAAGGTGCAGACGGAAAAGCCGGAGATTATTCATATGGAACCGCAGGCGATCGAGCGGGGAAAAACGCAGGACATTACATTATACGGGATGAATTTGCAGCAACTTACGGCAAAAGATATGCGGCTTCCGGCGGGTGTTTCCGTGCAAAAAATAACGCCCGTATCAAATGAAGAAATAAAAGTCACGGTAGCGGTGGGCAAAAACGTTGCCGAAGGCTCGTTTGCTATCGGATCTGGACAGGTAATCAGCCATAAAAAGCTTGCGGTGTATCACCGTGTGGATTATGTCAAGGTGACGCCTTCATACGCCGTTTCGCGGGTAGGAGGGGCTGGACCGATGCATAAAGTAAGCACCCAATTCGTGGCATACGCTTATAGCAATGGCCCGGACAGAAAGAAAGGAACGGCGGATGATATGCAACTGATGCCGGTCAAAGCTAAATGGTCGCTTGCTCCGTATCCGGAAGGAAACAAGGGCGAGGATCTGGCTTATATCGGAAAGATAGATCAAAGCGGCTTGTTTACTCCGGGAACGGAAGGAACCAATGCGAAACGGGTGTTTACCGCAGAAAATGTAGGAAGTGCAACCGTTATCGCAAAATATGAAAGCGGTGGAAAAACACTCATCGGAAAAACGCACCTTATCGTAACGGTGCCTGACTACAATAATATTGTAAATTAACGAAAAAAGGGGGGATATTATGGGAACGATGCAGATTCGCAATTATATTGACTTTTTCGTTGATGGACATCATTACTTATTTCATGGTTTAACAGGGAATATTATGGAATTGGATGAGGCGGCCTCTTCATTTCTTTCCTTCGCTAAACAGCATGGGCAACCCATAGGGGATTGTACGGTTCTGGCAGAAGATGTGTATGCCGTTCAAATGCAAAGGGACGAAAAATGGCAGGAAGCCATAAGAGAGCTGGCAAAAATGGAAATCGTGCACGATGAAGGCGCGGAGGGTGAGGGGGTGTTTTCCCGCACCCCTTCTGCTCCCCGCCAAACAGATAATATGCCTGTAAAAACGCTTGTCGTTCATCTGGTCAATGAATGCAATTTGCGGTGTACGTATTGCTATGCAGGAGATGGGGAATACGGTGCCCCGAAAAAATATTTATCCAAAGAAGTAGCCGAGCAGGCTGTTCATTTTCTGATGGAAAACAGTTTTCATGAACAGGAAGTGACCATTGTATTGTTTGGCGGCGAACCTTTTCTAAACTGGGATGTACTACAGCATTTGGTTGAGTACGGCACGGAACAAGCCGAACTCTATGGCAAAAAAATTAGTTATTCGTTGACCACGAACGGGACGCTGCTTTCACCTGAGCGCATTGCGTTTTTAAATAGGTATTCCATAGGGGTGTCGGTCAGCATGGATGGTACGCAAGAAGCGCATGACAAGCATCGTCTCTTCGCTGGAGGACAAGGATCGTATGAGCGAGTGAGCCAAAATGTGGAGCGGCTGGTGGAAGGCCACCGCACCGCTCCGGTTGGTGCGCGGGTGACCGTATCCAGAGGATTTGAGGCGGTGGAAACGTCGCTTTCACATTTGCTGGCCAAAGGGTTTTATGAAGTAGGATTCGCTCCTGTTACCGAAACAGATGCAAATCTGCTATTAAACGGTGAAGAGTTGCGAGAATTGCTCCGGCAATTCGCAGACATTGCCGACTTATATGTGGAGCATGCGGTCAACGGACGTTACCTCGGATTTTCCAACTTAACCAATTTGCTAAAAGAACTCCATATCGGAACAAATAAAGCGTACGGGTGCGGGGCAGGGCTGGGCTTTTTTGCTGTTAGTCCCGACGGGGGACTGTATTTGTGCCATCGTTTTAATGAGGATGAACGTTTTAAAATGGGCGATATTTATTCGGGCATTCAGCGCGAACGTCAACGGGAGATGTTGGAGCAGCTGCATGTAGAGCGGAAAGAATCATGTACGATGTGTGCCCTGAAGCATATTTGCTCAGGAGGCTGTTATTATGAAGCGATGGAGCGGCAGGGGGATTTTCGTCGCCCGAACGCACACTACTGTGAATGGATGCACGAATGGATGGTGATCGGATTGAAAGCATATGTCAAAATTGCCAAGGCAAATCCAGCGTTTCTTGATCGGATTTCCGGCATCGGGAAAGAAGGGTGCGTGAGTCATTCGTGATGAAAAAAGTAATCGCTGTTCTTAGCATATGGTTGACATTGCTTATGTTCAGCTTTTCCGGCGCACATACAACAACAGCTCAGGGGTACACCGAACGGGTATTTGTGACAGGATACGGCGAACTGACGGTGATCGATCCTGCGATTCCGAAAGTTATCGCCAGTGTTAAAGTCAAAGGACCGACCCGGGATTTGAGTTTTACGGAAGATGGGACAAAGGCGTTGTTGCTCGCAAATGGGCGAACGACGTTGTATGTGATTGACACATTGCAAAACAAAGTGATGGATGAAATCAATCTGACAGGAAGAACGGATCAGGGCATGCTGGATCGCCGGGTATGGGGTTCGGCGATATCTCCGGATGGCTCTAAAGCGTATGCGTTTGTGACACAAGGGGAAAAACGAACCAATATTTTCAAGGCGCTTCCAAGCAAAATTATCGAGATCGATTTGCAAACCAAAAAGGTTACGCGCGATTTGGAAGCTCCTTACGGCATTCACGCCATGGTATTTAAAAAGAATGATCCGCACACATTGTTTGTATGGGGATATGATCTTTACACGTTGGATACGAAGCAATGGCAGCTAAAAGAAAAGGAAGGAATCAAAAACGGCAAGGATGGTTCTACGAATGTTTTGCTGCTTTTTCCGCGGGGGGATAACAGCAAGTTTAATTCTTTCCCGACGGTGACCACCTATCCGGATGGAACGGTGAAAGAAGGAATGAGCTGGACTAATTTGGAAACCGGAGAAGTCAAAAAGAAAGACTTTGACAAAGAGCCTGTCGGTATGTTTTCTGCCATTATCGATCCGGACGAACGTTACGGATATTCCATTATGAACCATTGGTATAAAGTAGACGCAAAAACCGGGCATGTGATAAAAGACGTAAAAGCACCTACAGGTACGATTTACGGCATTAACATGAGCACAGATGGAAAGAAGATTTATTTAGGCGGTGGCGGTAATGACTTTATTATCGCGGATACAGATTTGAATGTAGAGAAAATTTTAAAAACACCAACAGACGGAATGGATATTAAAGTAAAGGCGATTCGTAACTAACTGTTTTGTTTACGGTTCATATGGCGGCGCCGCCGATGAAACGGAAGGAAGGTGCATATATCATGAAAGAATTTGCGGTCGCGATCCAATCGCTGCGGGATTTGGAGCTTTCGAGGCAACCGTGGTCGGCTTGCACGCATTTAAATGAAATAGAGAGAAATATGCAGACGATGTTTTTTTCGGTATGGGAGCAAATGTGCGGGGCTAGGCGGCAGCCTGATCGCTTGTACTTTGGATCTGAATTTTGCCAGTATCGCCTTCCTTCTCTCACTGCTGTAAAGCAAGCACTTGCATATAGTCAGGAGCACGGTCTGGCGTTTACGTTTGTCATCCCGTATGTCCATACCGTGAAATTTGAGGCGCTGCCTGAAATTCTTGTTTACTTGCAGACAATGGCTGTAAAGGAAGAGCGGCCGCTTGAAGTTGTAGTTAATGACTGGGGGGTATATCACCATATCCGCAAGCATTTTCCCGTTTTGCGTATTGTGATAGGACGATTGTTAAACAGGACGATTCGGGATCCGCGGGTAGCGGATTATTATGCGGATGAGAACGCGCCAACAGACGCTCGCCGTGTGTTTGCAGGGAGCGGGTTGTTGTCGGAATGGTTTGGACGTTTTTTGCAGGAGGGGAATGTGGCAGGACTTGAGTTTGATGAACTGATTCAGGAGCATGCGCTGCTTGAATATTCATCGCCGTACATGCTGTCCTTTCATTTTCCGTTCGGCTGCGTGGCCAGCGGGAGCGCCTGTATGGTGGGATTTATGGAAGCGGAAAAAAAAGATAAGTTTCGCGGTGATCCGAACTGCCGACAGCAATGTCAACGCTATACGTTTGAGCTGAAAAACAGGCACATCCCGGATATGAGGCATCGCATTTTCCAAAAAGGCAACACCGCTTTTTATACCCATAACCGGGATATCGTAAAGCGGGGATTAGCGAACATGGCCAAAGCGGAGAGTGGGAGAGTGGTATACAGCCCGCGGATTCCCGTGTGAAATCCAAAAGATGGAGGAAGGGGACAGACATATGAAAATACTAGCTCCATTAGGCTCGGCGCAGGAAGTGGAAATGCTGGCGGAAAACGGTGCCGAAGAATTTTATTGTGGAATTACTCCGCTGGAATGGATGGAGAAATATTCAGCCGGCGTGTGGATAAATCGGCGGAATCCGTTTGCGGGCGTCCTGTCTTTTCAGGAATTGCGACGTATTGTTGATGTTTCGCATCGGTACGGGATTCCGGTTTATATTACGCTGAACGCCCCATATTACGTAGAGGAACAATACCCGATGTTGCTGGATTTGGTTACGCATTGCGCGGAGAGCATCGGGGTGGATGCTTTCATTGTAAGCGATATTGGTTTCATGATGGCCATCAAGCATCATGTGCCGCGGGCCAATCTTCATGTGAGCAGCCTGGCAGCGCCGCTGAATGTCGGAAGTATCGAACTGTACAGAGAGCTTGGAGCAAGCAGGATTGTACTGCCGCGTACGGTACAGGTAGATGAAGTTTTAAGACTGAAGCAGGCCGCCGGTGAGATCGAGCTCGAAATGTTTATTTTAAACGATGGGTGTGTATATGAAGAAAGTTTTTGCCATACAACCCATAACCGGGTCGGCGCCTTTTGCTCCCAGAGCCAGTGGGAATATATCGGCATACCGACGGACGGCGATCGGATACTGGAACCCGCCGAGGTGGAGATGCTGACAAGACAAGTGCAGGATTACCGTGAGTTTGTCTGGTTTGTGAATGATTGCGGCTGCCAGCTCGCGGAAGACGGGCTTCCCCTCGGCCCGTGCGGTCTGTGCGCGCTTCCCGCTTTGTATCGGGCCGGAGTGGATTCGTTGAAAATTGTCGGAAGGGAAGGCTCTCCTTATCGGAAACTGGCGAGCGTACAGCTGGTAAAAGCGGTAGTAGACCGCGTGCGGGCGCAGGAAGAAGCGGAAGACGTGCAGCGCTTTGCCAAAAAGGTGAGAAACCAGCCTTCTTTCTGCGAGTCAGGGCTGATGTGCTACTACAGATAGGAGGTGCAGGATGCCGCAAAAGCTGTCCGCTTTTATTGTTCCATATTGGAAATCGCTGTTGTTGATGTTATGGCTGAATATGATCGCCACCGTCTTATTGGCGTTGCAGCCAATGATAGGAAAGTTTATCGTTGACCGGGTGTTTATCCAGCGCGCGTATCCGTTTTCGCTTGCGCTGGCGTGGGGGATCGGGTGTATTTTGCTAATGTATGTCTTTTTCCTGGCGACGAAGTATTATCATCTGCGCGTTCATTTGCATATGGCAGCAAACATAAGAGGCGCATTGTATGAGCGGCTGTTGAGTACGACTTTATGCGCTTTTTCCAAAAAAAGAGCGGGAGATGCCATTTCCCGGTTGAATGAAGATGCGGGAGAAGCGCAGCGTATGTATACCGATTGGATATTGCAGACGGTGATTGTCAGCCTGAATGTTGTTTTGGAAGTTGGTTTCCTGCTTTATCTTGACTGGTCGATGGCAATGTGCTGTTTTTTGCTCTTGCCCGTTTTGCTGGTCGGCTTACAAAAATTTCGCCATTTATTGTATATGGAGAATTTACAGTTGCGCAAGCTGTCCGCCGGCAATCAAAGCTTTTTATTAGATACGCTGTCTTCGCTGCGCTTTATCCAGGCTGGAAGTTTGGAAATGTGGTGCGCCGAAAAATATAGGAACGAGTTGCAAACGATAAACCGCCAACATATGAAGCTTACGTTTTTTTCCGGTTGCGCGCAGGGCATTCCACAGTTGGTGATTTTGCTTTCGACCATCGGTACGGTCAGTGTACTGGGGGGAAAAGTGCTGGCGGGCGAGACGACTCTTGGCGCGTTGCTGGCGTTTAGCGCATACCAGGCGAAATTTTTCAGTTCTGTTCAGGGGTTTGCCCAATTGTACATTCGTTTTCAAAAAGGAAAAGCCGCGATCGTGCGGGTTCAGGAGCTTCTGAATTTGCCTGTGCAAGAAGATGGGACGCAAGTCATGCCTGAATTTCGCTCCGTTTTAGAGTTTCGCCGGGTGCGTTTTCGCCATGAAGAGGAACGCGATATTTTACAAGAGATTACTTGTTCCGTAAAAAAAGGAGAGAAGGTAGCGATTGTCGGGCCGAACGGGGCTGGAAAAAGCACGCTTGCTGATTTGCTGGCGCGACTGTATACTCCGGTGTCCGGCGCGATTTATTGCGACGGTATCGATATCCGAACCTTTACGCGCGACTCCTGGAATCGTCGCGTATGTCTTGTCACACATGACACGCCGGTATGGCATGAAACGGTAGTCGATTATTTGCAAATGGGCGCATATTCGTTTTCACAACAAGAAATCAAGCAGGCGCTTGTGGCGGTAGGATTATGGCAGGAAATCATGGAGATGCCGGAGGGACTGAATAGCAAATTAGGAGAACGCGGCAGGGCATTGTCGACGGGACAGAAGCAGCGTCTGGCGCTGGCCCGGGCATTTTTGCGAGACCCCGATATTTTTATTTTCGATGAGGCGATGTGCCATCTTGACGAGAAGATGGAACAGGACATTGTTTCATTTATTCGCCGGCATTTATGGCACAAGACGGTGTTGATGATTACCCATCGTATGCAACATATTGGATGGGCGGATCGGATTTGGTTCATGGAGGATGGGGGTTTGCTTGAACGTGTTCATTCGTCTATAGGGGGGAATGAGAATGCGGCGTTGGAAAGGCGACATGGCTAAACAGGTTTGGGGAAGAGGCGAAAACATACGTATTGCCCAGATTGACAGCGGAGTGAACGCGCATCATTCCCATATCGGAAAGGTCGCCGGTGGTCTTGCGTTCCATGTGTCGGACGAAGGGATGATCCGAATATCGGATGCTTATCACGATCGGCTAGGACATGGAACGGCGGTGGCTGGTGTGTTGTACGAACATGTACCGGATGCTGAGATTTGGGCGGTCAAAATTTTTCACGAGACACTGAGCGCGCACATTGAGGTACTATGTGCCGCGATCGAATGGTGTATCGACGCGCGAATGCATATCATTAACTTGAGTCTTGGTGTCCGCCGCGATGTTAAGGAGTTGCGGGATGTGTGCGAGAAAGCAGAGCGGGCGGGAATCGTGATTGTTTCCGCTTGTGATAAAGGGCGGGGATTGTTGTGGCCCGGTTATTATCCGTCTGTATTCGCGGTGCAAGCAAGTGAAGATTGCCGGGCCGATGAGTTTTATTATCATGCAGATGAGCCGGTGTCATTTTCCGCTCTTGGACTTCCCAAGCGTCTGGAAGGACCCCTGCAAAAATTTAATTTGCAGGGGCATAGCTTCGCTGCCGCTCATATGACCGGATTTATCGCCAAGTGGATGGAAAAGTATGCGCTTCGTTCGTCACGGGAGATTAAGAAACTATTAACGTTTGATTTTTCTCTAATAGGGTAGCCTGCCTCATTTTTTTCGCCAACTATAAAGCAAAAATCCTCGAATTCTACTATTGTCTGCCGGATTCGGGGATTTTGTCTATGAGAACGTACAAAGATAAACGGTTTTATCTTTTACAAAAGAAAGGAAGCTGAGCACACAAACCAGCCCAATGATCGAGCTGGTTTGTGTGCATGTTATGAATCCCATACCCAGGTGAACCATCCAAATAAATAAGAGGAAAATGTAATAACCAATACGGCCAAAAAGAGAAAAGTACAATACAGATAGTCCAGGTTCGCCACGATCGGCGTATGATAATACGTCCGCTTGCGGGAACCGTTGAATCCTCTTGCTTCCATTGCCACAGCCACCCGTTCTGCTTTACGGATGCCTTGCGCGAATAAAGGTAGCGTATAGCGTGCAAAAGCCTTCAGCTTTCCCTGCGTATGAAAACCGCGGATTTTATGCGCGGCTTTCATTTGTTTCAGCTCGCTTTCAAATAGCGGAATGAACCGCATCCCTGCCATCAGTCCGTATCCCCATTTTGGAGAAAGTTTGTACTGTTGAATTAGGCTCATGACAAGTTGCGTTGTATCGGTCGTGGATGTAAATAGTAGACCGTATGTTACGAAACCGAGCATTCGGAACGCGATGACCAAACCATGATAGACGCCCTCTTCCGTGATCCGAAACCAGGCGAACTGCCACAGTACTGCCTCGCCTTTGCCGAAAGCAGCCAGCATCCAGAATACGAGAACAAAGAAGCCGAGATATGGCAGGATGCGTCGTTTTATATACTGCCATGTCCAGCCTCCGAGCGCGACACCGATGATAAGCGAAAGTAGCCAGAGTAAGGCAGATGTACCTGGATCGCCGATGGTCATTAGAAACATCATAATTAGAAGATGTGCGGTTAGCTTAACGGATGGATTCACGCGCGTAAGAAACGAGCCCGAATCGTGCGTCATCTTTTATCCTCCTTTCCCATTCGTACGGCAGCGGACGAATCAGGCCGGGAAGGGGAAGCTGAGAAGAAAACAACTCGTACGGTGTACCGTCGAATTGTATGGTTCCATTGTCAAGCAACAGCACCCGATCCGCATACTGATCTACCAGATCCATATCATGGGTAACCATGATAATCGATGTACCCTGTTCCTTGCGTTGTTGGAGGCGGGAAAGAAGCTGCGCACACGTGCCTGCATCCTGACCAAACGTAGGCTCGTCCAGCAATAGTACTTTTTGGTCAAACAAAAGCATAGTAGCCACGCTTAACCGGCGCTTTTGTCCCTGGCTTAATGTAAATGGATGTTTTTCGCTGAACGGTTCAAGCGCAAACTCCTGAAGCAACCGTATCGTTTTCTCATGCAGCGCTGTTTCATTCCAGCCCCTTACTTTCCCGCCGAATGCTACTTCGTCATATACCCGATCGGTTACAAACTGCAACTCTGGATTTTGAAAAACAAAGCCGACTTGTTCGAACAATGCCTTAGTTGGCCATTTTTTTAGCGACCGGCCTGCAAACAGAATGTCGCCCTGCTTCCATTTTTCCAAGCCAACCAACACTTTGAGCAATGTGCTCTTTCCGGCCCCATTTTTTCCGACGATGGCCACCCATTCCCCCGCATGCAGCGAGAAGTTGATGGAAGTGAGCACTTGTTTTTTTCCATAGGAAATCGACAGATCATGCACCGTATAAACCGGTTCATTCGTTCTCAGAGAGGAAGTTGTATGCTTCGCCTTGCTTCGCTGGAGTTGGGACGACCACTCTGTTTGTAAAGGGTGGGAAGGGTCGGCGCATACTTCTTCCATTGTATGAGGAAAGAGGCGCGGCTTCCAAATTCCGGCCTCTTCCATTTCTTTCCCATATAAGGACAGCACGTCCTCTGGCGTACCTTCGCCGATAAGGCGGCCGCCAGCATCGAACAGAACGACGCGATCCATCCAGTCAATTAATTCGTCCAGCACGTGTTCAACAAATACCATTGTAACGTCGCTATCGGAAAAAGATCGCAATAACTCGAAAATCTCCTGTCTTCCTTGCGGATCGAGCTGGGCGGTTGGTTCGTCGAAAAATAACGTGTCCGCGTCCAAAGCGAGCAGGCAGGCGAGCGCGAGCCGCTGTTTCATTCCGCCAGATAGCGTGGCGATGGGAGTATCTTTCGGCAAAGATAGCCCAGCTTGTGCCATCGCCTTTTCGATGAGTGAATCCATCTGGTTCCGGGGCACACAGCGGTTTTCCAAACTAAATGCGATTTCGTCTCCGACCGTTAGCATGCAAAACTGTGCGTCAGGGTCCTGAAACATGATGCCAATTCTGTCCGGACGGACGATTTCGCCTGTTATTTCCGCCTCGATAGAGCCAGGAATAAGGCCGGCCAGCGCGGCAAGAAGCGTCGACTTGCCGCAACCGCTCGGTCCGAGGAAGAGAACTTTTTCTCCCTTCTCAATGGAGAGGGTAACATCCTTTAACGTAAAAAAGCGAGAATCAAAGAATCGGACGGAGACATCCTTACACGCCAGATGCGGAGTCATACGGGTCACCACCGTGGTGTCTGCGTTGTTTCATCATTTCATAGGAAGAAAGAATGCCGGTTTTTGCGAGCGATTCGGCAATGATCTTTGCAAGCAGGCCTCCGAGAATGGCACCGCTTATGACGCGGAGGCCGAATGTGGCGAGCAGCACACCGGTTGTATAATAGGCAAACCCGTTAGCCAGTAAGCTATATACCATGCTTCCGATCGCGGCCAATACCCCGGACAGCATTAACACAGGCACCGAATATTTTTTATAACGGAACATGAAAAACGCGATTTCGGCGCCAAGCCCCTGCAGGATGCCGATAAGCAGGGAAGAGAGGCCGAAGTGGCTGCCGGTGAACACTTCAACAGCAGCTGCGGCCACTTCGGCGATGAGTGCGGCTCCCGGTTTGCGTACGATAAAAGCGACAAGAGGGCTGGCCACGACCCATACGCCGAACATAAATTCCGCACCGACCGGGCCTACCAGCGCCGAGATGGGCAACCAGAGGGTGGACCAGCCAAGATATAATACACCACAGGCGATCGAGAGAACGACGGCCAGCACAATTTCACGCATCTTCCAGTTCATCGGCGCGCTGCCTCCCCGATTTTCACCGGCCATGCTTCTTCCGTGTATGCCATTTCCCAAAACGCGTATTCCAGTTGACAACTGGTCAGGAAATGCTGTTTCATTTTTTCTTTTTCTTTATCGGATGCATTCAATGCCCATTCATCAAGTCGTGCTCGAAATTTGTCGGTTACGGTCATTTCAACTGACTTGCCGTAAAACGTAATCCATTCGTAGAATGGATGGGAAGAGTCTGGATTTACTTCGCGCATCAGTTTTTGCCCGATTTCTAAGTATGTCCACGGGCAGGGAAGCAGCACGGCCAAAATTTCGCCGAGCGTCCCCTCATGCGCTACCGTGAGCATATGACGGATGTAGTGGCTGGCCGTTGGCGCAAGTGGATACCCTTGCAAATCTTCGTAACGCACGCCAGCGACGCGGCAGAGATTGTTGTGCGGATGCGCTTCTCCGTGCAGTACGACAGGAAGCTGGTCGCAGAACATCTGCATATCTTCGCGCGATTCGCATTTGGAAATGGCGATACCATAAATTCTGGCAAACGCGTTCAAATATTCAAAGTCTTGTTTAACGTAATGAATGAGCGCTTCTTTTTTGAGATCGCCGTTTGCTAGTCCTTGTACGAACGGGTGCTGGAAAATCGCTTCAAAAATCGGATCGGCCGCCTCGCGTAATTGTTGTGTAAATGACATAATCATTCCTCCCTGAACAATATGAAAAATGTAGAAAGCCCAACTGTGGACGCCATTTCTCGACTAAAAAAGCCGCCCTGGTAGCAGAGCGGCACGCGAGACAAAGACAGACAAACCGGAAGGCATATTCCGGCTTATGATTCGTCGCTGCCACTTCCCTACGCTGGTATTATCCAGATCAGGTTCAAAGGGATCAAGGAAAACCTTATCTCAGCCGTAAACGGCACCCCTAGTGGACATTCTTTTCTTATGAAATTACTCGTAGCATAACAGGTTATTCATTATCTGTCAATGCTTTCTTTACGTGTAATCCTTATTCCGGTTTTTTGTTCCATTACTTCTCACAGGTTGCCAAACATTCCGTTTGCTCTGATTGCTGAATCTGTTTTCGGTGGCGTAAAATGTTATATGCTACAGTACCTGCCCAAATGAAGGTGAAAAAAAGATAAATCAAATTTTGAACATGATTGGAACTTATACCAAAGGTTTCGAATAATGTTTTGAGGTTGGTAATCATGATGAGTCCCCCGACTAATACTCCAAGAATAGCAGATGGAATCTTGCGGACTAGCCAAGCAGCGATTGGAGCAGCTACCACCCCTCCAATCATCAATGCGAATACCCATCCCAAATGGAATTGCTCCAAGCCTAATGATATGAGGAAGCCAAGAGTAGCAGAAGAGGCGATAACAAATTCACTGGTGTCTACAGAACCGATTACTTTGCGAGGTTCAAGTTCATTGCGTGACAGCAAGACAGGCGTAGCAAGAGGCCCCCAGCCACCTCCTCCTGTAGAATCAGCAAATCCCGCAATGAAGCCGAGCGGAACCAGTAATTTTTTACTTGGAGTGCGATTAGTTTGAGCGGCGGGAATCTTCTTAACCCCGGCGAGCAAAAATCGAAAGAGAACATAAACACCCAGAGAAAACAAGAAAATCGCGATATAAGGCTTAACCATATTTCCAGGCAAGTTACTTAAAAAGCAAGCACCGATGAACGCACCAAGGGAGCCAGGAAGAATAAGGCGATAAACGGTTCGCTTATCCACGTTGCCAAAACGAATGTGGGAAACACCTGAAGCGGCAGTAGTGACCACTTCGGCCATGTGAACAGAAGCAGATGCAACCGCAGGGGAAATGCCGAATAGAAGTAACAATGAACTGGAAGTGACTCCATATGCCATCCCTAATGAGCCATCCACTAACTGGGCAAAAAATCCAATGATGGCAAAAATGATAAGTCGTTGCATAAAGCTCCTCCTTTAAATAAACGTAATTTATCTATGAAGTGTTCACATTTTTTTATCCTTCATCATTTCGTGCGTATTATATGATGATGAAATAGAAGGGGGTTCCTGTTGGATAACCATGTTATTTTTTGTCCAAGATACAGAACCAAGAAACAAGGTCTTTTGATGGGTTGATGAAAGGCCGCATATTAAAACACGATTCTTTTTCTAATCAACGGGACGAAGGATGGTGTTTTTTTGTTTTGGAGATACCTGAAGTTTTTACTTTGGCGGGCAGCAAATGATAGCATCTCTTACAGTAAAAGTGATAGCCCAGATGAGCTATCTTAATCTGTGAAGGACTAAGTTATTATAAAAATGGATACTTAAGATTAACGTTAAAAGGAGAATACGCTTTATGTCTTATCGTCTTTTACAAGTACTTGCCGTTGTTTTGCCTACGTTGCTGATAGGTGGATTTGAATATATACGTCATGAATTTCTTTTGGAGTATTTATCTATGGAAACGGGAAATCTATATATCACAATTCTTACATTTATTCTTTCCCTTTTATTTTCTGTATGGATGTTTCGTATTATTCGTGCAACAAATGAACGATTAGCACAGGAACAAGCGAAAAGGGCTGTGTATGAGGAAAGAGAAAGGCTCGCTTCTGAACTTCATGATGGAATTGCGCAAACTCTTTTCTTTCTCAATATTAAGCTCAAGCAAGGACACATTGATGAGGCAATGCATGCTGTCTCAATGATCGATAATCATGTGCGACAGGCGATTTTTAATCTGCGTTCTTTACCTGAGGAGGGAGATGTACTTACCTCTCGACTGGCAAAGTGGCTTTCGGAGTGGAGTGCGTTAACAGGAATTGATGTAAAGGAAGACATTGAGCTTCCTCATAAATTATTTACGCCAAAAGAAGAAATACAGCTTTTTGCTATTATTCAAGAAGCATTTGCTAATATTCGGAAGCACTCTGGAGCTTCTCATGTAATCATTGAATTTAAAGGGGGAGATGGGGGATGGCAATTGAAAATTATCGATGATGGGTGTGGGTTTGATAGCGCTGCAATATCTGTAAAGAACTATGGTGTTTTCATGATGAAGGAACGAGCAGAACAGCTAGGAGCAAGCTTTCGTCTCTTTAAGCGAGAGACGCGGGGAACAGAACTAATTGTGACAAAGGAGAAGTAAAAAATGAAGCAATATCGAGTAGTTATTGCAGATGATCATCCGCTAGCACGAGCAGGCATCCGCAGTGTATTGGAGAGCGACGAAGTCTTTTTTATTGTTGGAGAAGCTGCCGACGGACAGGAAGCTCTTAAGCTTTGTGGTGAGCTTCAGCCTCATTTACTTTTGCTCGATATTAATATGCCGCGGTTAAATGGGCTGGAAGTGGTTCGGAAGATCAGAATGGCTTATCCAAGAATCCATGTTGTCATGCTGACGGTTTCGGATGATGTAAAGGATTTGTTTACGGCTATTCAATTCGGTGCACAGGGGTATTTATTGAAGAATATGGAGCCGGATGATTGGATACAATACCTTCATGCTTTGCTTGGAGAGGATGTAGAAGTATCGAGAGAAATAGCCAATCGATTGTTATATCGTTTTCGTACAAAGAAGACATCTAATGAACCGGATCCGGGTTCTTTGACGCCGAGAGAACGTGAAATCCTTTCTTGGGTAGCGGCAGGTGAGACGAATAAACAAATAGCGAATCGTCTTATGATTGCGGAAAATACGGTAAAAAATCACATAAAAAATTTGTTAGAAAAGCTTCATCTTGATAATCGTGTACAGCTGGCTGCTTATGCTGTTCGGCATGGGTTGACAGTAGAATAAGTAAAGAACGGCATAAAAGGTAACGTTGAAAAATCATAGAAGATGAGTGCAAAGATGACTCATTCGGGCCATTTTTCTGTTCTTATTACAGGTTTAAAATAGAAGAGGTGTCAATTACGACTGGATGTTTATAGGCAGGTGAACGAATTGTCCCATAAACTGATAAAAGGTCTAATTTTTATATGTATCTTTTCTTTTCTCTCCAATCAAGAAGGGAGTGCAAATGAGCAGGGTTCCCCAGATAATCTCCAAAACCTGATCAGACTTGCAAAACCTGGTGAGACATTGCTGATACAGGCTGGAGACTATAAGGGCCCCATCATTATTGACAAGCCTCTTCATCTTAAAGTAGTAAATGGTAAGGTTCGCATTCGAAATGAAAGCAAGCAGCCTGCTATTCAAATAAAAGCAGATCACAGTCGTCTTACCGGAATAGAGATTGTTGATTCTTTATCTAAAGAATCGGCGGCGATTGTTATAACAGGAAATGATAATATCCTGGAAAATCTAGCGATACAAACAAAATCTTCTGGAATTCAATTGAGCAATGCTAGCCATAATACGATTCGAGAAACACGGATTATTTGGTTGGAACAAAAGGATGAACCACCCGCTAAAATGTCGCAAAAAGGAAACGGCATTGACTTATGGAAATCCCATCAAAACAACATCATAGAAAATACGGTTGTGAACCTGCATGATGGTATTTATCTCGAAAATAGTAATTTGAATCAAGTGGAAAGCAATCGTATTGATTACTCACGATATGGCATTCATTGTATGTACACAAACGGTACGATCATTCGTCATAATGTAGGCTCCTATAATGTAACAGGGGCCATGATTATGGGGGCAAAAAACACCCAGGTAATTGGAAACACATTTTATAAACAGAGTGAAAATGTTAATTCCCAAGGATTGCTTTTGTATGATGTGCAAACGTCTATTATTGAGCGAAATAGATTGGAAGGGAACCGCGTTGGCATGTATGTTGAGCAATCTCAAAACAACGATCTGAGGAATAACGTGATTCATCAAAATTTTATTGGTTTGCAGCTTAAAAATGCTCAGCAGAATACATGCCACAGCAACCTGTTTTATGCGAATGTCATTCAGGCTGAAGGAATTGATAGTCGCAACAATCAACTAAAAGAGAATTACTGGGACAATTTTCAAGGAATTGATATGGCGAATACAGGTCATAGCAGTATTCCTTATGCGATAAACCCTTTCTTTCAAAAGCTGACAGAAGCGGTTCCTGCCTATCAGTTATTTTTCCAATCTCCAGGAATGTTTTTTTTAGAAAGTATGTTTATGACAAATCAGGATTCCTGGACAAAAGATACTTCACCATTGATAAGACCACCTTTGACTACTGATATACACCGTTCTTTACAATCGAAAAACACTTTATGGATGGGCGTTTTTTTGTTTGTAGCATCTATTAGCACAATTTTCTATTTGGGGGTAAGAAGAATATGAAGAAAAAAGGGCTTATTATGGCATCAGTATTGTCCATCGCTTTATTATCAGGCTGTGGAACCAAAGAGTATCATCCTGTAAGCATTGAGGAGAATGTGGATAAATGTTCAGTTTGTAATATGCAAGTAGCGGACAATCAACATTCGACCGAAATCATTCTTAAAGATGGAAAAGCCTTGAAATTTGACGATATTGGTTGCCTGAATGAGTGGGAGAAGAAAAACGGAACAGAACAAGTAGGAGCCGAATATGTCCGGGACTATAATACAAAAGAATGGGTTCCTCTTAAAGAAGCCTCTTTTATTTACGATAAAACGTTCAAAACACCGATGGGATATGGAATTTATTCATTTAAGGACAAGGGAGCAGCACAAACGTTTTTGAATGGGCAAGGAAAAGGAAAGCTAATGAACGCGAATGACTTACACTCTCATACATGGGAGCGCAACATGGATATGATGCACAAAATGAAGCACGGCCATTCCGACAGTATGAAGATGGATAAGAAAGGCGCGGATTCATAAGATGCATACGAATGCGATTGCGCTCAGAGAAATTAAAATGGGATTTCGTAATCCATGGGCCTATTCGTTTATGGCTCTTTTCTCTTTTTTTAGCTTTACGTTGCTCCTCATTAACACACAAAATTTCATTGAAGGTTACTCAAGTACAACCGGAACGATGCTAAATCTTATTTTATACTTGCTACCGCTTATGACACTGCTGCTTGGTTCCTTTTCTCTAACCGGAGAAAAGGAAGAAGGAAGCTGGCAGCTCCTGTCTACGTATCCAATGAGTACAGCTTCCTTTATTAATGGAAAATACATAGGCTTAACGATTGTTTTGCTGGTTATTATTAGTTTTGGATATGGATTAATAGGCATAATTGGCGCTTTGATTGGAAAATCGTTTGCTTTTCCTGTTTATATACTGTTTTTTGTTTTTTCAATGCTGCTTATTTTTTTGTTTCTAGCGCTTGCTCTTATCGTTGGTACGCTGGCTAAAAACCGCTGGCAAGCTTTAACCTTTTGTGTAGGTATTTGGTTTTTTACCATTATCGGATGGCCAATGATTCTTATTTCCTTTTTAGGATTGCTTCCGTATCTTTGGATTAAGCCAGCACTTGTATGTTTAACTTTAATGAATCCTGCAGAACTTGTTCGCTTATTTGTTATCGTGAAATTGGGAGGGGGTTCTGTTCTTGGCCCGGAGTATTATCAATGGGTTGAATGGATCAATCATCCCAGTGGAATACTTGTTTTTCTGTGGGCATGTGTGATGTGGGTTGGATTTTCAATATATTTGGCTGTTGTGCTTTGGGAGAGGGGACGCTTACGTGACTGAACCTGTGCTGCAAGTGCAAGATGTTTATAAGATGATTGAGAACCAGACCATTGTCCAGTCTATAAATATGACGTTGTTTCCAGGGCAAGTGATTGCTTTATGTGGAGGTAACGGAGCGGGGAAAAGCACGATCATACGCATGATTGTAGGATTGTCGCAGCCTTCAAAAGGCAGCATTTTTGTAAAGGGGATACAATGGAAGCAGGAACGTGAACGTTATGCGCAATATATTGGATATATGCCGGATGATTATCAATTTGGCAATGCCCTTTCGGCGATAGAGACATTGACTTTTTGGGCGAAATTACGAGGGGTTGAGAGAGAACAGATCTTAGAAACATTAGAATGGGTCGGATTAGAAGAGGTAAAAAACCAACCTGTTTCTGCTTTTTCAAAAGGAATGCGGCAGCGTCTATTGTTCGCCCAGGCATTATTGTCCCGCCCGCCACTGCTTGTGTTGGATGAGCCAACAAACGGACTTGATCCGTATTGGATGGATTCGTTTGTTCGTCTTGTCAAAGGGATTAAGGAAAAAGGGCATGCCGTGCTTTTTTCAACTCATCAGCTTCATGTTGCTGAGGCGATTGCAGATCGGGTTATATTTCTACGAAATGGGAAGATCATTCAGGAAGGTACGATAGAAGAGTTTCGGAAAAGATATGGCGCCCTTGGATTACATGCGGCTTTTTCCGAGCTGTTCAGCGGTCAAGAAAAATGATTGGTCTGCTTGATTATGATTGGGAAAAAGAAGATACAAAAGCTACACCGATGTCCGATAAGCTGATCCAAAATAATGTATAATAATACGAAGGTGATAAACCTGGCGGATATTCTAAAATTAAGCCAGGATAACATCTTAGAGCACCATATCTGCTGTGCAATGTCTGACAAGAAAACTCAGAACGGAGTCATGTTAAAAAATAGTTGAGGTGCAGGTTTGAAGAAAGAAGCTTGATGCCAGAGGGAAAGTATTTATCGAATATTTACCTGCCGAAAATGCTTGGGTTCCCATTTTTAACGGAAATTTTTTAACATAACACGCGAGAAGTCCCCTTCCTCCACGCCTCCGGCGTAGGTGGGGGA